>JAEEGK010021447.1_pt1 | contig 13645 bp, 5 predicted proteins | sample 8958771 | NCBI WGS metagenome assembly JAEEGK01 (sample SAMN16246547, study PRJNA631951) | gut metagenome | biome: gut microbiome; feature: rumen; material: SC-attached | host: Bos | place: Iran: Karaj | collected 2018-10 | reverse complement strand
AAAATTATTAAAAATAAAAATTTTATTAAAGTTAATTTTGATAATGTTGATATTGATGAAGAATGGTCTAAATTAAGTGAATAAATTTTTTTTTTTTTATATATTAAATTTATTTTATTGAAATAAAAAAAAATTTTGTTTATTTTTTATAATTATTTTATTTTTTTTCCTTTTGAAATTATTTCATTATATTCTTTTTCAGTATTTATATAATGTATATAATCTTTTTCTTGTTTTTCTTTTAAATATTTTTCTTTTTCTTCATTTTTTTTTATTTGATTTTTTAACTTTGAATGTTCTGAATTTACTTTTTCACTCATTACTTTAATTAATTTCATTTGTTGTTTAACTTTATTTCTTATTTTTTGCAATTTTTTATTATCTTCATTTAATAATAATTGAGTTAATTTAATTTCTTCAAGTAAATCTCTTCCTTTAATTATTTTTTTTATACTTTTATTTTTAACTAATTTAGTTAAATGATTATTTGATAAATTATTAATTCCATTTAAAATTGTATTTTTTTGAAAATTTTCATCATTTTCTTTTTTATTATCATTTATCATTTCTTTAATAGAAATTTCTTTTTTTTCTTCTATTTTATGATCAAAAATAATTTCAATGTCTTTTTTAAGTTTATTTAATTTATTTTTTTTATTATTACCTACTAAATCATATAAACTTTTAGATAATTTAATTTCATGACGGTGAAATTTATCTATTTTATCAAATATTTCTTTTCTTCCTTCTCTAAATGATTTTAAATTATTTGTTGAATTTTTTATTTTTCCTTTATATGAAGTTCTAAAATATGAATTATATATTATTGGTTTTTTAATTGTATATTGTTCAATTTTTCCTTTTTTTTCAGAAGAAAAATCTAATAAATTTATTTTATTTCTTTTCCTTGAAAAAATATTATTTTTTGAATTTTTTAAATTTTGAATTCGATTTGAATCTGGTGTTATATTTAAAGGATAATAAGATGAATATGTACTATTATTAGAAGTATTAATTGTATTATTTTGCGATTTTTTAGGTGTTGATTTTATAAAATGAGGTAATTTTGCAATATATTTATTTGAATCTTCTTCTGAATTTTCTGTTTTTATATATTTATTTATTGTTCTTGTTGATTTATTTAAGGAATTTTCAATTGGAGAAAATGATTTATTTATTTTTATTCTTTTTTTTGGATTTGATAATAATGTTAAGTTAAAATTATTCTTTTCTTTTCTTAATTTTATTTTTCTATTATTATTAAATTTATTTGTTCTTGTATAATTACTACTTAATAAAAGTTCTTTTCTTTTTTTATTTATTTCCAATCTTTTATCAAGATTTATTGTTTCTTGATAAGATAAATTCAAATACGTTAAATCTCCTATTTCTATTTTTTTATCTAATTTATCTATTTTTTGTCTTTCTTCATGAATTATATGATTTCTTAATTTTGGGATTAAATATATTAAACTACCATCTTTTCCAAAAAAATAAGATTTTAACTTATTTTCCAATACTTTTAATGTTTCTGGTTTTTGAGTTATTGTTTCTTTTCCAAAAGCTTTTTTAAAAAGTTGCCTAAAATAACGTTCTCCTTTTGTTATTTTTTCTTTTAAATTTATACTTGAATCTGACTTTTTATCATTTGATAATTTTAAAAAAATTTTATCTTTATCAAAACTATTCATTTCCTATTATATTAATCTTTTTTTGAATTATTAAAAAAAAAATAATATTAAAGAAAACCTAAACTAAAATAATTTCATAAAAAAATTAAAAGCTCTTCAATTATTAAACATTAAATTTATAGATGAGAGAAAAAAGAAACAATAATATGTAAATCTTATAGAAGAAGAAAATTAAGATATGAAAAAGAAATTTAAAAATTAAAAAAAGAACAAATCAAAAATGAAAAATTATTTAGTGAAAAAATACAAAATTTGAGAAAAGAAAGTGAATTAGATAGTAAAATATATAAAAAAAATTCAAGAAATGGAAAAAAAAGAAAAGAAGAATTTGATAGAATAGAAAAAGAAAATGAAGAAAGGAAAAAAAAAAATGATTTAGAAATGGAAATAAAAGTGAATATGAAAAATGATTGAATAATATTGAGACTGAAAATAAAAGAGAGTTAAATAAATAAATAATGAATATAAAAATCAAATTAATAATATGACTTTTTAACATAACATTCAAAGAGTACATCAAAAACAAGAATTTCAAAATGATGTAAATGAAATAAATTATCAATTTCAAAATCAATGGCTTAATATAATAAATAATTTTTGTTCCTATTGGAATAGGTATTCATCTAGATTTAATAATGTCAATAATAATCATTCTTATTAAAAAAGAGTTAATATTTAATATTTCATTTTTTGAAATTAATTTATGTTAATCATTAATTATAATTTAATTTTTGTTTTAATTATTATCAAAAAACAAAATTAAATTATTTAAAATAAAATAATTAATAAAAGGAATTGATTAAATTAATTATTAGAAATAAAAATAAATAAAAATGAATTTCATTAATCAAAAGAAAACAAAAGAAAAAGAAAATACAAAATTATTAGAAAGGATTTTAAAAGAATATTCAAGTGAATATCTTGAAAATATAGATTTTGATTATGATTTAGGTTTTGGAAAAGAAGCAATTCAATTTACAGCAAAAGAAGTTGAATTTAGAAGAGATTTATTAAAAAAATTTGGAATTCCATTAGAATTATCAACAGGAAAAATAAAAACAATAAAATTAAAAGTTAAAAGTTTAATTTCTTTAAAAAATTTTTCATTAGAAATTTCAGATTTAGAAGTAAATATAGAAACAATTCACATAAATAAAGATTATAAAAAAAATTTTTATTTATATAGACAGAAAATATTAAATGAATGGGAAAATAAGCATAAAAAAATATTTAATAGTATGACAAAGAATTCTTTATTAGAATCATTTATAATAGATAGATTAATTCCAATAAAAATAGATATTAAAAATATAAAAATAGTAATTAATGATACAATATCTTCAAAAAGTAAAATATATGAAATTGTATTAAGAATAGATTCAATTCATTCATTTGGTTGTAATAAATCAAAACAAGAAATTGATTTAATTGGTGATGAAGATTTAATATATAGATATTTAGAAATAAATGGTTTTTCAGTAAAAATATTTGGGGTAGAGAATAAAGCAGAAAAAAAAGAAGGAATATATTTAGGAACAATATTAAATGATTTTGACATGAATATTTTTTGTTCTTTTTTAAGATCATATAATAAAACATCATTAAAAGATACTCCATTATGTGATTTAGATATAGAATTTAAAACTCCATTAATAATAAATTTAACAATTCAAAATATAAACATAATTCAAAATGTATTAAATTACTTAACAAAAATAAAAAAGGTAGAAAAATATTGGATAAACAGACCAGATTTTAAAGAAGAAGGAAAAATAAATGAAGTAGATTCAATAAAATGGTTTAAATATGCATTTCGTGTATTAAGAAATGAAATTCGAAATAATAAAAGACAAAATTATGAATTAATAACATTAATAGAAAAAATAATTTCAATGGAAAAATATATTCAATATTATAAAGAAAGTCATAAATTAATAATAGCACCATGGATACATCAAAAAGATCATAAAGTCGAATTACAAAATTTAGAAAATAAAATGCCTATAGATGATATAATATATTGTAGAGAATTAGCATTTGCTGAATTATTAACAGAAGGAAGAGCATTTTGTGCAAGTGGTGAAGTTGGAGAAGGTTATAAACCATTTGTTCATTTATGGGAATTTTATGTTAATGATTTGAGAACTAAATGGATGAATAAAGATGATAGTGAAATTAAAACTATTAAATTAACTGATAATGAAAGAAGAGAATTAATGACTCTTTGGAAAAATGATAGAGATATGGTTTTATTAAGTTATATTAAAGGAGAACCTAATCATCCTAATGATAAAATATTTCAAATTAATCTTAAATTTGACTTAATTATGATTAATTTTTTAAAAGCTTTTGATGAAAATGAAAAAAAAACTAAAAATGCTAAAGAAAATATGTATGAATATCAAAAAATTTTATATCATAAAAAATTGAAAGAAAAATGTTTAAATTTATTATCTTTTTCTCAATTTTCTCTTGAAATAAATGATGAACAATTAGAAAATTATATTAAAGATGAAATTAAAATTGATAATAATTTAGATTCTGATGAAGAAGATATTGGAAATGAAAGTTCAATTTTATCAAGATCAAATAATAAAAATAATAGTAAAGAACTGAATACATCAATAAATGAAAAAGAAGAATCTTGTATTTATATTGATGATATTAATGTTGAAGGAGAAAAAAATGAAGAAGAATCAATTAAAGATATTAATGATATTAATAATGAACAAGGAAATTTTAGTAATAGATTATTACGTAAAAAAACTTCATTATCAAATAAAAAAAGTATTAAAAATATTGCCAGTAAAACTATATTTTCTTTTGTTTTTTTATACACTTCAATTTCAGGAAATATGAAAAGAAATAATGCTGCAAATGGAATGATTAATATTTCTAAATTTAAATTTATTGACCATGATTATACTTTTATAAAAGTTAATTCATATAAAAATTTAATTGATATTTTTAGAAATAAAATTTTCGATGAAATAAAAGGAAAAAATAGTACAATCAATTTATCTTCTTCAAGAACAATTGATGAAAATATTAAATTTAAAGATTCTATGTTTTCTTTTTTAATGGATATTTTAAAACAACAAAAATTAAGAGAAATTATATTAGGTGAATATTTTAAGGATGAAAATAAATTTTTTAATAATTATGAAGATTATTTTGGATTTAAAAGATGTAAAGAAGAAAATTTAGGTTTAACAACATTAAAAAATCATTTTTTAAAAATTGTCATTGATTTTTTAATTAATTCACAAGTATTTTCAGAAATAAGAGAAAGAATGATGAATATCTTAAATAAATTAAAAACAAAAAAAAAAAATAAAAATTTAAATTCACAAGAACAAGATGAATTTTTAAAGAAAATATTAGTAAAAAATTTTGATAAACAAATAAATAAAGATAATAAAAGATTATATGATCCAGAAATTCAAGAAAAATTTATTAAAACAATGGTATCAGATTTAAATTTAATATTTGAAATTTTAGGATTTGATATAATATGTTATGTAATATCATTTTTTTATGTTTTTTATCTACATGATAGTCAATTTTCTTCTGTTTTAGTTGAACATTTAAGTTTTAATGAAGCCAAAGAACAAGAATTTTTAAAAATTAATTTTAAAAGAAAAGGAAGAGAATATCCAAATTATATTATGAATAGTGTTGAAGATTTAATTAAAAATCAAGAATCTGAAATTGAAAATGATGAACCTAATATTATGATTGATGGGGAAATTAAACAAAATGTTGAAATTAATTTAACAAATGAATCTATTGCTGAAATAAAAATTTTAATGCCTGAAATTACTGCATATGAAAATAATATTTATGTTGGTAATATTTTAAATGATTTAACTAAAAGTTATGTTAATATATTTGATGATTACAGAAAAATAAAGGCTAAAAGAAAAGTATTTGAAGAATTAAAAAAAAAAAACGAAATAAATTTTGAACCAATTGAAATGGTCTATATTGATAATATTAGTAATCATATTAAAGAAATTACAAATAAACAAAAAAATATGAATTTTGAATTTAATGAAAATGTTAAAATACTTATTCGAGTTTATGATAAAATTCATTTTTATAATTCTGAAATTAATTCTTGTATTACTTTAGAATTAAAAGATATACTTTTTGAGAAAAATAAAGTAAGAAGTTTAGTCCCTTTTCCTAATAATGATAATAATTTACCTGAGAATTATGAAATGTCTAAAATTTGTAAAACATTATTTTGTTCTCATTTAAAAATAGGTTCAATTGAATTAAGTATTGATAATAATGTTCCTATATTAAAAACTGATATTGAAATGAATAATTATTATTCACTTATGAAAAATTCTCTTTTTATTCCTGATTCTATTATGGATGTTCATACTAATCAATTTGAATTTAATTTATATCCTTGTGTTTTCAAATTATTAAAAAATATCCAAAATATTTCTACATATGAAGAATTATATGAATTTTTATATAATAGAAAAGAAAAAGAAGTAAAAAAATTTTTAGAAAAAAATTTTTCAATTATTAAAAATAATTTTATAAGATTTATTCAAAATTTAACTACAATATTTAATGCTGAAAATAAAAAAGAAGAAGATAATGACATAAAACCATTAGAATATTATTTAGAAAAAAGAAATAATAATATTATGATGTATACAGTAGGACATTGTGAAGGTGGTAATGGAAAAGGAATAATTGTAAATGTATTCAGAAAAGATCAAATTAAAATAAATGAAAAACATTATATAAATAATAAAAATGATGAAGAAGAATATGAAATTAAAGATTCTATTTCTTCTTTTTTTAGTTTTAAATCTAATTTTTTATTATTTCAAATAAAAAGAAATTTATTTTTTGAAACTAGACAAATTTGGTTATGTCCAATTTCAACACCAGAAATTTCAACTTTTGAAAAAATATTAATTGAATTAAATGAAAGTGAACCTTTAAAATTTTCATCAAATGAATATTTGTTTTGTCTATTTTTAGTTGAATCATTAAAAAATCATATGAAATTTCATCCTTTACATAAAGATTTTCCATATGATGAAGCAATTGAAGTCAAAGATTTAAATTTAAATTGTTTATTTAAACAAACTTCATATTTTTATGAACAAAACAAAAAAATGAGAGAAATATATTTGAATAGATTTTCTGAAATGTTAATTAAAGATAATGTATCAGAAGAATCAAAATATTTATCAAAAATGGGAATTTTTATTAATTTAATTGATATGCATTTTCAATTAAATAATAATAAAAATCTTATTGTTTTATATTTTAATATAATGGAAATTATGAGTCAATATAAATATGATAATTTTTATGAATTTTATAATAAAAAATTGTTTTCACAAGAGTTTCAATATTCCAATCAAAATAGTTACAAAAGTTATAATATAGAAAATAATATAATGAGAAATAATTCAAAAAAAAGTAAAAAATCTTCTTTTACAAAGGAAAAATCTAAAACAGAAATATATAATTTATATCCTGATATTTTAGAATATTTAGAAAATTCAATTCATGTTAATGAATTATCAATTAATAAAATGTTTATTGATATATTTTTTAACGAAGAACCAAAAAATAATGAAGAAATAAAAACATTAAGATTTATACTTGATATAAAAAATTTAATTTATAATGAAAATGTAATGAGTATTAATGATATGAATAATAATAAAACAATTGCAAAATTTTTTATTGAATCTTTCTTATTATCTTTAACAATTCCTAAAAATTTTGCAAATAGAAAAGACTTTGATTCTGATGAAAGAATTCCAATTTGGGACACAAAATTAATGATAAAAAAATTTAATGAAATGGAAAAAGAAACAATATCAGAAAAGGAAAAAATTATAATAAATATAGAAAAATTATATTTAAAATTATTTACTGATAATACAATTATTTTTGGAATTGATGATATTTTTAAGATTGGATTTGAACATAAAATTGAAGGAGGTGAAATTGAATTTGAAAATATATTATCAATAATTCCAAAAGGAAATGAAAAAGAAGATGAAAAAAAATTAATGGAAAAATATGAAAAATATATTTCAAAAAATATTAATAAGCAAAAAATTTATGATAGTAGTAATAAAAAATGTATTGAAATTAAATTTAAAAAAAATGAGATGAATGAACGTATTTTTGAATTAGATAAATACAACAATACTTTTTCTCATTTTTCAGGAATTAAAAAAATGATTTATATTTTACAAAGCACTTTTTCATATAAATTGATTTTTACTGCTGAAGGAAAATTTAATATTTTTATTTTAAATATTCCAAATAGAATTTTTGATTATATTTACTATTTTAATAATTGGATTAAATTATTTTATTTAATGGTTGATGTAATATATCCTCAAAAAAAAAAAGAAAAAGAAAATGAAAAAAAAAAAACAAAAATAATAAAAAATAATTTCACACAAATTTTTCAAGAAGAAAAAAATTTAAATGAAAATGAACTAAATAAATCAACAGATGTTCCAATTAAAGGTAATGAAAATAAAATAGTGATAATTAAATTTCCTTTAATATGTATTTCTTTGTCAAAAAATCAAAAAGATTTTCAACATTTTATTTTTTATAATTCAGTGTTAGAATTATTAAAAACTGATAATAATGAAAAATTATTACGTTTAAAAATAAAAGATTTTCACTGGAAAGTAAATGATTCTTCATGTGAAAATTTGATAATAAAAAATAAAAAATATCCAACAAAAAATATTTTAGAATTTCAAATTGTTTTAGATGATACAGATATATTAAGAAATGTTGATAAAATTATGCATAAAATGATGATAAAAATGGAATTTTGTGAAATAGTGTATTTAGCAAAATATGTAAATGAAATAAATTTATTTTTAGATATTAATCAATTATGTTTAAATGAAAATCCTAAAAAAGAAAAATTATATAATCTATTAAATATTGTTCCAATATCTTCAGAATTTATTTATGGAATTTTAAATAATGTAAATATTATAATTCCTGAATCTTCTATTTCTTCAAATTATATGAAAATAAATTTTGATTCAATTAATATTCAAATTTTAGATGATTATAATGAAGTTAAAATTATGCCTATATATGAAGAAGGTCTTTATATAATTGATAAAAATATACTTTTTGGAACAAATATTGAAGAAATTAATAATAATAATATAAAAATTCCTAATTTAAAGGAAAATCAAAAATTAGAAAAATATTTATTTCCTTTTACAAAAGTAATAGCAAAATGTAAAAAAATATATTCAAAAGTAATAATTAATAAAAATAAAAAAACAATTTTAAAATTAGATGAAGTTGATGTAAATGTAAATATTCCAAAAGTAGATCAAATATCAAAATTATATGAATATTTTTGGAAAATTAATAATCAAAATATTTTACCAATGAAAATGGGAGTTGAAATTAACTTAAAGAAAACTCATATTAACATATCAATGGGAGATATAAATGCAATTCAATATTTTGTTAATAATAATTTTGATGAAAAATCACCTTTATATAGTGAAGAAGAAGCACTCTTTAATACAATGAATTTAGATGTAAAAATTAATTCTAAAAATGATACAAATATAAATATATTTAAAGTTTTTAATCAATTTTTTGATAATTCAAAACCAATAAAAAAAATTGAAAATAAATTACCAGGATATGATGATGAAATTACATATGATACAGATTTTGAATAATTAATAAATATATAATAATAAAATATATATTTTAATATAATTTAAAAATAATATAATTAATATAGTATTTTTCCAATAATAAACAATAAATCATATTTTTATTTAAAAAAAAATATTTTAATTATTTTTTTCATATTTAATAATTACAGGAATTTCTGGATTTTGATTTCCTAATTTACCAATTACAGGAATCATTTCACTTAATTGGGGAGTAATTCTAAAAGTATGAATAAAATCATCAATAACTCCCATTACTTTATCAGGAGCATCTTCATGCATAATATGACCAACATTCCTTAAAATAGATAATTTATATTTTCCTTGCATTTGAGCAATAGTCAAATCTTTATCCATTCTTTCAATACCAGCAAGCATTAAAGTTTTTGGTACTTTAATAGAAAGAAAAGATTTAGTCAAACCAATAAACCAATCATTCCAATATTTTTTAGAAGCCATTAAATTAGTTTTAAATTTAAACATTTTTTTCCCATTAATATCAATTTCTTCTAATAAGGGTGGAACACTAATTTTAGCACTTTGTAAATTTTTAATAGTACCACTTCTAAACATATATTCAATTCCTTTTTCAATAGAAGGAAAAGTTTCTGGTCTATTATTAACAATATTTTCCATAAAGGGAAGAGCTTCCATAGCAGTTCCTTCAACAACATCAATAACCATTAAACCTTGTATTTTATCATATAAATCTTTATATTTATCTTGATTTTTAAATATTTCTTCACAAGTTTTTGTAGCGACTGAACCACCCATTGAATGACCAATAACAATAATATTATCTAAAGGGTATTTTTCATTAATATAATTTAAAACTGAAATAGTGTCTTTTATTAAATTTTCTTCACTTAAATCATCACCTTGACTCATTGTATTATAACCATGTCCTCTAAAATCAAATGATATTACTCTATAATTTTTATTTACTAAAGCTAAAGGAGCAAATGATAAACCTGAATGACCTGCTCCATGTAAACAAATTAAATTTGGACCTTTTGAACCATTAATATATATTGGAATGTTATCATTTAATTTTATTGTTTCTGGAAATGCTGTTTTCCAATCTATTGGACTGTAACGTTTTGATATTGATGTTTGAGATGAAGAAGATATTTGTGGAATGTCATATATATTTGGAATGTTTTTTAAGTCTGGAATTATGTCATTTAATTCATCATTTACTTCTTCTTCATCATCAGATGAATTATCTTTTTTTGGAGAATCTTTAGGGGGAATTAAAGGAATTGGATTGGTTTTTGGTTTTGGAATGAATGATGATTTTTTCATTTTTTTTTTAATTTTTTTATTTTTTTATTATTTTTATTTTATTTTTTTAATACATTTAATTTTTGTTTTGTGATTAAATTTTATTATTATAAATACAATATCTTATATTAAAAATCAAATTTCATATCATTTTATATTTATAAAGAAAAGAATTAAATTAAATTTAATTTATACTAATAAAATAACTAAATATAATCAATAATAAAAATATTTATTTATTTACATATGGACTTGTTTTCTTTTTTCCCACTAAAATTCTTTTAACTTTATTTTCCATTTCTCTTTCTTTAAAATTAAAATTAATTCTACTTTTACTCATATCACTTTGAGATCTTTTAGAATAAAAACTAGCATTAGAATTACTTTTATTTAAATTCCTAGTATCAAAAGCAATAACAATACTTTCATCATTATTATTATCATTTTTTTCGATATCATCATTAAATTTAATATGTCTTTTATTAACATATCTAACTTTTGAATTTTTATATCTGTCATTAAGCATATTTAATTTTAATTCAGTTAATTCATTTTTTCTACTTTTATTCATAATTTCATTAGTTTTAGTTTTAAAAACTTGTTTTTCTTTCACAATATGTGGATTTGAATAACCAGAATAATCAAATTTTCCTCCTGTTCTAGATAAATTTGCAGAAGTAACTCTACTATTATTATTTGTTTTTTGTAATGGAGTTCTACTTCCAGAAACTACTTGTTGTATTATTGGTAATGATTGGGATTTTTCAACATTTAAATCTTCTACTCTTTTTATATTTTTTTCTCCATCAAAATAAAAATTAACTTTTTTTTTTTGTAATTCTTTTTTTTCATTTGATATATATTCATCACGTATTTTTAATTGTTCTAATAATTTTTGGATTTTTAAATCTTTTTGTCTTATTAAATTTAGATTTCTTTTTCTTGTAAATTCATTATTTAAATTATTTATTTCAAACACATAACTATTATATAAATATTGTAAAGTTGATAAAGAACCATTTTGATTATTACTAAATTTATTAATTATATTTTCAAAATATTCTCTTTTTTTAAATAATTCATTATATTTATTTTCTTTATTAAATAATATATTTTTTTGAATATTTATTTGTTCACTTATTCTATTAATTTGAGCTCTAATTTCTTTTTCCTTCATAGAATTTATTCTATTTGGATTTGCATTAATAACTTTAAATAAATTATATTCTTTAACTTTCATACTTTCAGTCAAATTATCTATATTTTTTTCCATATCAATAATATCATTTTTTAATCTTAATTCTTCTTGAAAATGATTTCCAATCTCTTTAGATATCTTATCAATTTTAGCATCTTTTTCATTATTTTCATTAGCTCCTAAATTTAATAAATGTTGATTATTTGTTTGAACTGCTAATTGATTTCTCAAGCCTTGTAATTCATTAGTTAAATTTGAAATAACTTCATCATATTTATTAAGATGATAATCCATATCAATAACATTAACTGTATTTTTTTTAACAGTAGTTTGAATATTTTTTGCTCGATTTGCATAAACTAAAGTATTAATTGTTTCAGTAGTTGAATAAGTAGAAGGTGAAACAGTACAAATCATAACAGTTCTTGAATTTCCTTTTAAAGAATCTTCTAAAATTCTTGTTAATTTTGAATCTCTCCAGTTAATATTTTTTTTAGCAACAATTGCATTTATACAATTACCAAAAGCTAATAAACTTCTATTAATTTTACTTCCTTCAATTTTTGTTTTATTATCTAAATTATTAATACTTTTTGATAATCCTTCACTTCCTGCTAAGTCAACTAAACAAAATTTAGATGTTATTATATCACTTGTATTATCATTTTTTTTCTCTTTTTTAGATAAAAATATTTGTAAAACTGCATGTGAACGACTTGATTTTTCATTTTGACTTGTTTCACCAACTGCTCTTTTATTATTACCATCTAATAAATATTTAAAAAATGAATTAGTATCATTAATTTCAATTTCTTTTAAATTTTTAATAAATGGTCTATCATTTTTAGGATCATTATAGATATTTAAATTATTACCATCACCTAATAAATCCCTAACAATTTCATTATAAATTTCTAAATAGGAAATTTTAATTTTATAATCTTTTTTATTTATTATTTGAAATAAATCAATAATTGCTCTTTTCATTATTCCAGGTTCATTATCAGTACCAAGCATAGTATAAGTTTTTCCACTTCCAGTTGCACCATATGCTATTACAGTTGCATTATATCCATTTACAATTCCTTTTAATAAATTTTTGGTTGTATTATCATATACTTCTTCTTGGGATGAATCTTTATTAAATACATAATCATATATAAATTGTTGTTCTTTTGCTGGAGAATTTTTTTTGTTTTGATCTAATACGTTTATTGTGTTGCCTTGAATTGATAAGCATTCTAATTTTGAAAAGTCTGATTCTTTTTGACTTAATGGACGAATTCTTACTGATACAAATATTTTGGATTTTTGAATGTTTGGATTTAAATCGGGATTTTGTTGAGTTATAAATGGGTTATTTTGGTTTTGTGGTAGGTTCATTTTTTATTATTGTTATTTTTTATATTAATTTTTGGTTATTTTTTTAATTTGGTTAATTAATATTTGTTTAAAAGCTATTTAAAAAAAAAGGAAAAAAAGAGAAAAAATAAGAATAAAACAATATATATAAAATAAAAAATAAAATAAAAAAAAATTGTTAAAATATATATATTTAAGTATTATGAATTAATAAAAAAATTTTAAAAAAAAATGAAATAATTCTTAAAAAATGAAAAAAGAAATTTTAAAAATGAAATATATTAAATTATATATTAGTAAATAATTAAATAAATAATTATTTAAATAAAAATAAAAAAAAATTTAAATAAAATATTAGATATTTTATCAAACTATAAAATTAA
>JAEEGK010021446.1_pt1 | contig 13645 bp, 13 predicted proteins | sample 8958771 | NCBI WGS metagenome assembly JAEEGK01 (sample SAMN16246547, study PRJNA631951) | gut metagenome | biome: gut microbiome; feature: rumen; material: SC-attached | host: Bos | place: Iran: Karaj | collected 2018-10 | reverse complement strand
CACCTTGAGCGGAGCTGCATACGTTGCGTCTCTTTCCTTACACTCTTCGATGGAGTACTTCTTTTCGTCCTCGCAGAGCCTATAGCTCAGGAAAGAGAGTTCAAGATTGCCCGAAAAATCTTTGATCGGAGAGACGTCTTCGAAGACTTCCTGAAGTCCCTTCTCGATGAACCACTTATAGGAATTCTTCTGAACCTCTATAAGATTCGGCATCTCGAGAACTTCATCCCTCTTCGAATAGCTCATCCTAATCCCCTTACCGACTTTGACAGGATGCATACTGTTCTTTTCCATTGACGCTTTCACCTCGTGTTATATTTTTATAAAAAAAACTTTTCATATCATCTCTTATGTGGTATAATATCAAGTGATAGGCATGCTGAACCAAAATAAGAGCATTGTCTATATTAACATATGGTTTGTAAAGAGTCAAGCCAATTTTTTTTTAAAAAAATTAAAATGAGCGGTCCTTTTGACCGCTCTTATTTTTTTCTTTATCCTTTTTGACACTTTGGGGACGGGGTTAGTGGTTCATTTTTTGGTCCCTCTTCTATTATACTCTTTCCACTGTGCCTTCCCATGTATCCACATGAACAGGCTTGATCATCTTTTCATCATACCAGTGCTTGGTAACAGTCTTTGCTCTTGTATAGAAGCGAACGCCGTCCTTGCCGAGTACATGAAGATCTCCAAAGAAGGAATCCTTGTTTCCGGAGAAAGGGAAGTAAGCTGTGGGAACAGGAATTCCGACATTAATGCCCACCATGCCGCCGTCGGTCTTAAGCTCAAACTCTCTTGCATAATATCCGCTCTGGGTGAAGATGACCGATCCGTTGGCAAAAGGATTTGCATTCATAATGGCAAGGCCTTCTTCAAAATCCTTAACTCTCTTAACGCAGGTAACGGGTCCGAATATCTCCCTGTCGCCCACAGTCATGCCGGGCTTAACATTATCCAGAATGGTGGGTCCCACAAAGAATCCCTTTTCAAATCCGGGCACTTTAATGTCACGGCCGTCCAGGACCAGAGTCGCACCTTCGTCCACACCTTTTTGGATCCATTCGCACACTTTATTTCTGTGTGCTTCGGAAACCACGGGCCCCAGCTTTGTATCCGGGTCATATGCACAGCCGACCCTCATGGCCATGGCCTTCTTTTTAAGGAGAGCCACAAACCTGTCGGCTACAGACTCCTGAACACAGACTACGGGAAGTGCCATACATCTCATGCCTGCACATCCGTAGGTGGAATTTATAATGGCTGTGGTAGCATTTTCAAGATCTGCATCCTCCAGTACAAGTGCATGATTCTTGGCTTCACATTGTGCCTGAACGCGTTTTCCGTTTGCTGCGGCAACAGAATAAATGTGCTTGCCTACCGATGTGGTTCCCACAAATGTAACCGCCTTTATACGTGCATCGGTAAGAAGAATGTCTGCTTCATTTCTGCTGCAGGTAACCAGATTAACTATACCCTTTGGAAATCCTCCTTCATTATAGAAGAGTTCCAGTATTCTCATGGAAGTGAGGGGTGTTGCGCTTGATGCCTTAAGTACCACAGTATTTCCTGTGGCAATAGCCAAAGGAACCATCCATCCCCAGGGGATCATAGCCGGGAAGTTGAAAGGAACTATGCCTGCTATAACACCCAAAGGTACTCTGTAGGTAGCTGTGTCAAATCCCGTGGTCACCTGAAGAGATGCATCTCCCTGAACCAGAGTGGGAAGTGAACATGCATGCTCGGTGGGTTCAATGGCTTTAAGGATGTCACCCTTTGCCTCAGCCAGATTCTTTCCCAGTTCTTTTGAACAGAGAAGAGTAAGCTCCTCCAGATGATCAACAAGAATGTTTCTCCACTTGAACATCATCTGTGTTCTTTTGCTTAATGACATTTGGGACCACTCGGGAAATGCCGCAGCCGCGGAAGCTATGGCTTCATTTACTTCTTCGGGTGTGCAGCAGGGCACCTCCGCTATCACTTCTCCCGTACTCGAATCGGTAACGGGCATATACTTATCTGTTTTTGATGTTTTCCATTCTCCGTTAACGCAATACCCTTTTCTTTCGATCTTCATTTAGTTTACTCCTTTCAAAATTAATCAAATTCTTGGTAACTTTTTGTGATTTCTTTTGTTTCTTATAGGAGTATATATTAAAATATACCAAAAGTAAAGTACAACTTATGTATCTTTTTGGTAACTTTGGGGTTTTTAAAGGCACAACAAAAGGGACAGGCATCGCCTGTCCCTTGCATTATCGCTGTCCAGATGACAGCATCATCTTCATAATATAAAAGCCATTGATTACTTAAGTGTAACCTTTGCGCCAGCTTCTTCAAGCTTCTTCTTGATGTCCTCAGCTTCTGCCTTGGAAACGCCCTCTTTGAGAACCTTGGGAGCTGCTTCAACAGCTGCCTTAGCTTCGCCAAGACCAAGACCGGTGATCTCACGAACAACCTTGATAACCTTGATCTTCTCAGCGCCGATCTCAGTGAGCTCAACGTCGAACTCAGTCTTCTCTTCAGCTGCTGCTGCTGCGGGACCTGCTGCTGCTACTACAACGCCTGCTGCTGCAGAAACGCCGAACTCTTCCTCGCAAGCCTTTACGAGATCATTTAACTCTAATACTGTCATGCCCTTAATGGCATCGATAAATTCCTGTGTTGTCATTTTATTATCCTCCTATGGATTATTTAAAAGATTAAACTGCGACCTTAAGCCGCATCTGTAAATGGGGCCTGCTTATTAAGCTGCCTCGTTTCCGCCGTCCTGCTTCTCTGCGATCTGCTTGAGAACTCTTGCAAAGTTGGTGATGGGGGACTGCATGCTGCCAAGAAGTCTGGAGATGAGCTCTTCTCTTGAAGGGATCTTGGAAAGTACTTCGATTCCCTTGACATCATAGTAATTGCCCTCAACTACGGCGCTCTTGAATGTTAATGCCTCAATCTTTTCAACGTGCTTAGCAATGATCCTTGCGGGAGCTGTTGCATCTTCGATCCCGAATGCGATAGCTGTAGGTCCTTCAAGCTCGTTGTCAAGCTTTGCGAAATCTGTGCCTTCAAATGCACGCTTAAGGTAAGTGTTCTTATATACCTTGTAAACAACACCGGCCTCACGAAGCTCTTTACGAAGAGCTGTATCCTCGGCTACGGTAAGTCCACGGTAATCAACAAGAACTGCAGATGTTGCCTTTGCAACGATCTCCTTAATCTCGTCAATGATGGGTGCTTTGATTTCTACTTTTGCCATATCGGTAACCTCCTTTATAGATTTTTTGCAGTCTTTCTTATATATGAAACTTAAAAAGAAAAGACCGCCAACCGAACGGTCAAGCAGTCTGAATAATCATCAAACATATCTTTTCCCTCGGCAGGCGTTTGTGTTCTTACGAGGTTTCCCTCACCTGCTGTCTTCGGTAGTTATATATATCTTTCCGATGTCTTTAAAAAGACACCGGAGAGATGATATATCAATTTTTATATTTTGTCAACCACAAAGTTAACAATTACATGATCTTTGCAGCGCTAACCTTTACGCCGGGGCCCATTGTGGAAGTAAGAGTGATGCTTCTGTAATACTGACCCTTAGCTGTAGCAGGCTTTGCCTTTGTGATTGCATTTAACAGCGTCTGGAAGTTTTCTGCGAGTTGTTCTTCGGTAAAGGAAGCCTTGCCGACTGCACAATGGATGATGTTTGCCTTGTCAAGTCTGTACTCTACTTTACCTGCTTTGATATCTGCGATCGCAGCTGCTACGTTCATAGTAACTGTTCCTGCCTTGGGGTTAGGCATTAATCCCTTAGGTCCGAGAACCTTACCGAGACGACCTACAACGCCCATCATGTCGGGTGTTGCTACAACAACGTCGAAATCAAGCCATCCCTCGTTCTGGATCTTGGGAATGAGCTCGTCGCCGCCAACATAATCTGCTCCTGCTGCTTCTGCCTCATTTACCTTGTCTCCCTTAGCGAAAACAAGTACGCGAACCTTCTTACCGGTTCCGTGAGGAAGTACGACTGCACCACGAACCTGCTGGTCTGCATGACGTCCGTCTACACCGAGTCTGATATGTGTTTCGATTGTCTCATCGAATTTTGCTACTGCGTTCTTTTTAACAATGCTTACAGCTTCAGCAACATCATACTGCTGGGACTTTGTGTAAGCCTTAACTGCGTCCTGGTATTTCTTTCCTCTTTTCATTTTATAACCTCCTATGTGGTATTTACGGAATTACGACCGAAAAACGGTCTGTCCTCCCACGTTATTCAACGTAAGATTTAGCCTTCAACAACTTCAATGCCCATGCTTCTTGCAGTACCTGCGATCATGCTTGTAGCTGCTTCAAGGCTTCCTGCATTGAGATCGGGCATCTTGAGCTGAGCGATCTTCTCAACTTCGCTTCTCTTGATCTTAGCAACCTTGTTCTTGTTGGGAACGCCGGATGCTGTTTCAAGATTGCATGCCTTCTTTAAAAGAACTGCTGCAGGGGGTGTCTTTGTGATGAAAGTAAAGCTTCTGTCGGAATAAACCGTAATAACTACGGGAATGATCATTCCTGCCTGATCTTGTGTTCTTGCGTTGAATTCCTTTGTAAACTGAGGAATGTTTACACCGTGCTGGCCAAGTGCAGGTCCAACCGGAGGAGCCGGTGTTGCCTTAGCTGCAGGGATCTGTAATTTAATATAGCCTTCAATTTTCTTTGCCATTGTAGATTTACCTCCTAAATGTGGTATTATCGGAGTGTGACACCAAGAACGTGTCGTTCCTCCCACTTATCACGATCGGGGATCGTGACATCAGTACTATTCTGCCTTTACTGCCGTAAAAGCAAGTTCAACCGGTGTTTCACGGCCAAACATGTCGATTGAAATGATAACTGTCTGCTTGTGTTCGTTGATCTGCTTAACAATACCAACCTTGTTTTCCCAGTTACCTTCGAGAATCATTACAGAGTCGCCGACCTTGAAGTCAAGCTCGATCTCATCAAGCTTATCTTCCTGCGCCCTATCAAGTCCCATGTTCTTAACCTCAGCCTCCGTAAGCGGAACAGGTTTGGAACCCGGACCTACAAAGCCGGTAACACCTCTGGTGTTTCTGACAACGTACCAGGTTTCATCGTTCATGTCCATATGAACAAAGACATATCCGGGAAACTTCTTACGTTCTACTTGCTTTTTCATGCCGTCCTTAACTTCTACCGCTTTTTCGATAGGAACCGATACCTTAAGTATCTGATCGTCCAGTCCACGGTTTTGTACGGTCATTTCAAGACTTGTCTTAACCTTATTCTCATACCCTGAATAGGTGTGAGCAATGTACCACTTAGCGTCTGCCATAGTTACCTCCACATTACCGATCAAGCGCCGATGCTCAGGATCAGATCAAAAAGATTCTTGATGCCCAGATCGAGCAATGCAATGATCAGACTCAAAATAATGGTGATCACAATAACAGCAGCGGTCTCTTTGATGACTGAATCTCTATCGGGCCAAACGATCTTTTTGAATTCGGCCTTGAGTCCCTTCCACCAGGTTTTTACGCGACCCTTTTCTTTAGTAGTTGCTTCTGCCATAGTTTTACCTTTCTGTCGGATATCCGGCAATTATTTTGTTTCTTTGTGTAATGTGTGACGCTTGCAGAATCTGCAATACTTGTTAGTCTCCATCCTGTCCGGATGTTCTTTTTTGTCCTTTGTCATGTTGTAGTTGCGCTGCTTGCACTCTGTACATGCCAATGTAATTTTAACTCGCACGACTTCCACCTCCATATTTTCTTTTGTCGCTTTTTTGTCGGAAATGCCTTTTTTTCCAACAAAAAAAAATCGCTTGCTTCCATAAGCCAGAAGATTTTATCACGGCTTTCCGGATGTGTCAAGCAATTTTTTTATGTATAAAATGCCTTAAAGATGAATCGATGATAATGCGGTCCGGATCATCAGATCTCGAACTTGGTTGTCAGGTCTCTCAAACGATAAGCATAGTTCTTAAGTTCATCGCTGGCTTCAGCACTCTTCTCCGAAGACTTGGCGGATTCATCAACGATACCCGCAATGGAAGTGATGCCCACGGTAAACTCTTCCAGCGAATCGGTTTGATGCACGGATGCACCGGCGATCTCTTCCATGAGCTTAACGATGTTCTTTGCACCCTCGGTAACTTCGTTAAGGGTCTCAGCAGTTCTCTTAACCACTTCATTTCCCCTTGCAACCGCTGCCTTGGTGTTCTCTGCCAGGTCGTTGGTGTTGGCAACGGCCTTGACCGTATCTGCCGCAAGTGAACCCACTTCATTGGCAACAACCGCAAAACCTCTTCCTGCTTCTCCTGCTCTTGCCGCTTCTATGGAGGCATTTAAGGAAAGAAGGTTGGTCTGATCGGCGATCTCTTCGATGGCCCGGGTTACGGAAACGATCTCATCGGTCTGGATGATGATCTGCTTCATAGCTTCAAGAAGCTCATTCATTTCAGCATTGCACTTACTGATGGATTCCATAACCTTATCCGTATCCTTACCTGCCTGAGTGGCACTTAAGGTATTGAGGTTTGAAGTAGCGGTGATCTCTTCAACGTTTGCGGAGAGTTCTTCAATGGTAGCCACCTGATCTCTTGCTCCGTCGGAAAGGGAATTTGCAAGACCTGCAACATCATTGGACTTGGAAGCCACAAGATCGGCTGTCTCATCGATGCCCTTAAGTACTTCTCCCAGAGACTCGGAGATTCCCAGAAGGGCAGTCTTCACTGTGGCAAACTCACCCTGGAAATCATGCTTGAATTCAACCTTCATCTTGCCTTCAGCCATATGGCCCAGGATAAGAGCTATTTCTTCTATATAATCGCTGTAATTATTGAGGAGCCCCAAAGTCTTTTCTATGTTTCCTGCCAAAGCGCCGAATTCATCCTTGGTCTTCATGTCTTCGGTAAACTCCACATCCATTTCCCCGTTGGCGATCCTTGCCACAATGCTATTGGCAGCATCGATCTCCTGTCCCAGAGATTTGGAAACTATCCTTACCACCACCAGTGCAAGCACTGCAGCTAAGACGGTGGAAACAACGATGGCGATGAGTCCTATTACGGTGGTTGTCTGTGCACCCGACTCAGCTTCACTTACCGCCAGATTTGCAGCCTCGATACCGCTTTCAAGAGCCATCTCGTGGAGTCTGAAGCAGCTGTTGAGAGAAGTCTTCGCAATGTTTACCAACGCGGTATTCTCTTCCTTGGCATAGGGGATCAGCATGTTAAGAGTAGTATCAAAAACTTCCAGTCCGTAATTATATGCTTCCACAAAAACAAAATTGTACATATCGGACTCGGGATCGAAATTAACCTTATTCTCTTCGTTCCATGTTACATATGCTTCACGCATCTCTTTAAGCTGCTCCTCCGCATTGAAACGGGTGAGCACGTTCTCATTGGTAAGATACATATAGGCATATGCATAGCCTTTGATGACATAACCTTCACAGGGAGAGATATCCGAAACTATATCCTTATATAAGGTAATGTTATCGTAATGGTCTCCGCCTATCTTGGTGGTGTTGATGACACTGAGCGCAATGGCCAGGATAAATGCCACCACTATCAGAACACTGGCCGCAATTATAGCCAGTCTCTTGGCTATGGGGATGTTCTTCATCTTCTTCATCTTACTTATAACCTCTCATAGTAAAAATTTTACCTGTAATGTCTAGTACAGCGGTTTTAAAATAAATGGACTAATGCGCAGAATGTTTGCTCGAATGCTCGTGCATGAAAACGCAGGTGTAGCGGGCTACTCCGAGGCTTTCATGTACGGGCAGTCGGGTAAACAGGCAAGCATTGGGTCCAGTTATTTAATAACCGATGTACTAGGACTGAACCGGTATTTTATCATAGGATTTTTTAAAAGTAAACCCTATTTAAGTATCTCTTTAAGATAGGACGAACCCTCTACTTCTCCCTTAACTCCCAGGTATTCAAGGATAGTCGCTCCCGTATCCGCAAAGGTACTTCTGGTTCCCAGATTTACATCTTTTTTGAGGGGATCTCCTATACCCATCACACCCACATACTCTCTGGAGTGATCCGTGGACGGAGTTCCGGGATCGCATCCGTGATCCGCTGTAATAAAGAGGATATCCTCGGGGCGAAGCTTGTCTACGATCTCGGGAAGCTTAGCATCAAAGTAGCTGATAGCCTTGGCATATCCGGGCACATCATTTCTGTGGCCGTAGATCATATCCGTATCCACCAGATTTACGAAGCAAAGGCCGTCAAAATCCAGATCCATCCATTCAAGAGTCTTTTCTATTCCGTCGGGATTGTTAACGGTGCGGACCATCCTGGTAACTCCGCTTCCCGCAAAGATATCGTTTATCTTACCTATGGCAAGAACGTCCTTACCTGCTTCAGATATATAATTAAGGATGGTTTTCCTCGGAGGTACCAATGAAAAGTCATGTCTTCTCGAAGTCCTTGTGTAGGGCCATTCACCTTCAAAAGGCCTTGCGATCACACGTCCCACACCGTATTTCCCGGTGCAGAGTTCTCTGGCGATCTCGCAATATCTGTAAAGCTCCTCAACAGGCACTATAGCCTCATGAGCTGCGATCTGGAAAACGGAATCCGCCGATGTGTAAACAATGAGAGCTCCCGTTTCGCAGGCCTCTCTGCCATAGTCCTTTATAACTTCCGTTCCGGAATAGGGTTTATTGCAAAGGACCTTGCGACCGGTCCTCTTTGAAAACTCATCAAGAAGTTCATCCGGAAAACCGTCGGGGAATGTGGGCATGGGCTCTTTAGAGATCAGTCCCGCCATCTCCCAGTGACCTGTGGTGGTGTCCTTTCCCTTGGAGGCTTCAGCCATACGGGCAACAAAAGAAGGCTTCTTTGCCAGAGACTTTACATCCAGATCCTTGGGAAGATTTACTCCCTTGAGATCATCTATGCCTTCCAGATTAAAAAGTCCGTATGCTTCCGCATTGGGAAGATAATAATTGGGATCCTTGGAGCAGCTTCTGATGGTATTGCTGCCTTCATCGCCCCAGAGATAGGCGTCGGGCATCTCTCCGATGCCTACGCTGTCAAGTACGATCATAAATACACGTTTAGCCATAAAATAACCTGCCTTTCGTAAATAGTGTAATAAAAAACAAATATTTCAAAAAAAGACTAACTATTGAAAATTTAAAAATTCGGTGTTACAATGCCTTTGTATGACTTGAAAAAGCCTTTATGATATCGAATGATCGACACATTTATATAAAATTGGGAGATAAATAATATGAAAAAAAATGCCAAGGGTCTGCGTGGGTTCATCCACAGGTATCGTCATGCCTGGACTTTGCTCTACGTTCCAATCTACCTGTTATGGTTCTTCCATCTGGAGCGCACCACTTCCCCGACTCATTTACATATAATAAACTTTGCCGCGGATCAAACGATCCCTTTCTGCGAATATTTTATCATACCTTATTATATATGGTTCCTGTACATGTTCGTAGTAGGCGCTTTCTTCTTCCTGACCAACCGCAGGGATTATTACAGGTACTGCATCTTCCTTTTCACGGGAATGAGCATCAGCCTCTTCATCTGTCAGATATGGCCCAACGGCCTTACACTCCGTCCCGACCTTGACGCTCTGGGACGAAACAACATCTTTATCGAGGCTGTCCGCGGATTATATGCAGTGGACACGCCCACAAATGTTTGCCCGAGCATACATGTTCTCAACTCCATCGGAGCTACCATTGCTTTAATAAAGAGTGAAACTCTTTCAAAGTTTAAATGGGTCCGCCCGAGCGGCATATTCCTTTGTATAGCCATCTGTGCATCAACCTTCTTTTTAAAGCAGCATTCGCTGTTCGACGGTTTCTGCGCAGTGCTGCTCTGCTTCCCCCTCTATATACTGGCTTACAATCCCAAGTTCCTTAAGGTCGAGGCCAATGTAAAAGAGGAAGAAGAGGTTCTGGTACATGCTTAGGTCTTAATTGAATTTAAATATCTTGTTGGCGACTACATAGCCGGCCTTGACGATCTCCTGGCCGGCTGCGGTCTTAGCCTTACAAGCCGTTCCAAGAAAAGTGGCACTGATATGATTATAGAGGTGCTTATTTTTTTTCTTTAAGAAATCCCAAAGTTCGTTTTTCTTTTTTTCGCTCTCTTCATCTCCCAGTTTCATAAGGAAAACCGAAGAAATGGTCATCATGATGCCAAGATACTTGGTCATGTAGACTCTGAGCCTCTTATTCTTGATCTTGGTGAGGTCATACATCTCGATCATCAGCTTGTTTACGGTGAGCTGCTGGTCTATGCGCTTCATCATGTTCTTTTCGCTGACCGACTGGTCGTCTCTTCCTATGAAATAACGATAGAGATTCTCATCCAGATAATACATGGTCTTAACGTAAGGAAGCGGATAATAAACATAAATGTTATCCACATAGAAGCAATGCTCCGGAAGTTTAAGTCCGCATTCCCTCAGCATCTTGGTGCGATAGATAACGGAGTGCATCAGGATGTACTGTCCTGTTTTAAAATGTCCCACCTCATCCCAGGTAAAGATGCGATCCGTCGGGAAAGCAGAGCGGTAGTTTATAACCTTCTTCTTTTCCTCTCCCACCTTTTCATAAACATAGTTACAGATGAGCATGTCAAGGTTCACTCCGTCGGTCACCATCTTACGAAGTACTGCAAGAGCCCTTAAAAAAGAGCTTTCCTTTAACCAGTCATCGGAATCGCAGACCTTGAAGTAAAGTCCTTCAGCCACTTCAAGTCCGGCATTTACCGCACTTCCGTGACCTCCGTTCTCCTTGTGTATCACCTTCACACAGGTGGGATACTTTTCCGCATATGAAAGACCGATCTTATAAGTGTCATCGGATGAACCGTCATCAACAACAAGAACCTCCACATCCTCGCCCCCCGAGAGTGCGGATTCGATGGCATGCGACATATAAGCTGCCGAATTGTAGCAGGGAATTGCTACCGATAATAATTTCATTGTATTTGTATTCTCCTTATTGCATTAAATTTGCTGTTCTTTTTTTGCATACAGTAATTAATTGTACCATTTCCCGATGCAAAGTTCCACATATTTTTAGTATCTGTAAACCACCCAAAAAACATTACCGTTAAGCCTGAGCTTTTCCCTCAGATCGTCAATGGTGTCGGACTCCTCCTGCCCCGTGGCCGGATCCACGAAAGTCACGAAGAAGGGAGTGTATCCCGTGAGCTGAATGGTGGTCTCATTGTCAGTCATGGCATATATTATCTCGTCCCGGTATATGTAATAAAGGACCTGATCCAGTGTCGCCCCGGTAAGGGATATGGAATTAACCTCCGTCTTATCCATATACTCTCTTCCGGCTCTAACAGTCTCCGGAGAAACTTCGGAGGTTTTATTGGTAATACCTCTCTCCCACACGGGATATCCTCTGTTATCCGTGACCACTCCGATGGTCTCTATGCTGTCCGCCAGTTTAATGGCATCCTTAAGTTCCGTACTCGTCCCCAGGATGTTGCCGTAGGAATAGACTTCGTACCTTTCCTTGCCTGCATCCAGCACATCCACTCTAACGGTGGTAGTTGTCTTAATAATCGTAACACCTGCCACATCCGTCTGGGGAAGGCTGTTAAGATAATAACCGTATGGCAAAGACAGGTAATACTCGTCCATCATCTTTTGGGTGATACGGGTATCTACTGAAAAGCTCTCTCTTTCCTTTTCGTTACGGATCAGTATATAATCGTCCGATATCGGCTTATAGCCGGTACCTTCTTCATCCTTCGCGACTCTTGTCAACCGAAGGGATGTATCCGTGGCTTCCGCATCCACTATGTAGACCCCGTCCACAGAATAATCCTTTAACAACGCCTCTTCACCGTCGAGTATACGTATGCTTCTTAAAGGATAGTAGGGTGTACCGTCGGAGTAGGCTGCGATCTCATTGCTGTAACCGTAGCCCAAAACCATGTTCTTACCTATATGATCGAACAAAATGATGATATCGTATTCTTCGCTTCTTATATGCCTGAAGCTGTCCTTTTCGGGGTAAAGGATAAAGACCTCCGTGGGATTGGCCGCTTCCTGCCATGCAAAGTAGGCATCTTCCCTGCAAAAGGCCGAAGCCACTATCCCCGCTTCCGAAAGCCCCAGGAGAGCTCCCGTGGTGATATTGTAGGAGTAGAGCGCATCATAGGCAGTAAAGTAGAACACATCCGAAGTGTTCAGGTAGGCAAAATCCCCCAGTTCCGTTTTCATGTGGTCATATGTTTCCGCGATGGGTATATATACCAGCTCCTTTATACGGTTTTCAGAGCGGTAGTACTCATAGAGCAATATTCCGGTCTTGCCTTCGTATTCGCCGTTATTAAAGTAACCCGCTACCATGAAGACTGTGTCTCCGTTCTCATCCATTCTCAAGATCCGGATCTCATGTCTGTCGTTAACCTCCGAAGGGGCCTTGCTTCCCTTGTCCATGGAGAACACATTTATAACGGTGTTTTCCGCCAGATTATAGTAGTAAAGGGTGTTGTTCCTTACAAAACACATCATGCTGTTATCCGAAGTGGAGAAGATGTCCACATCGCCCCGGGCCGAGATCCCCAGCTTCAGCTGATCCATGGATATGCTGGCAAGAGCGGGATCGAACATGGCTTCCATGTCTCTTTCGTAATTCAAAAGATAGCAATAGGAACTTCCCAGATTTATACGGTATTTCTCGGATACCAGATAGGTCTCGGTGCCGGACTCCGTTTCCAGGGAGACCGTATAGTCCAGCGTGGCCACCATAAGATACTTGTACAATTCCCTTACAGAGATCTTTATGTCCGAAATAAGACGAGGTTCCAGATCTCCCCAGCAGACCATATAATAGGAATCAGAAATATCCACATGGGAATAGGTGGTTCCTTCTCCTCTGTAGGTGCTGTCCAGATAAGGGATGACAAAATCTATGTCCTTCTCTCTCGTCTTATTTGAAAAATCAAGAATGAACTTTATCTTTTCATTAAAGTAGGCATTGTCATACTGCTTGAAACGGAAATAATAGTAGACCCTCCGGCTTTCCGAGGTGATCAGCACCACTTCCGCCGCATATTCCCTGGAATAGGCCATCTCATGATCCAGCTTTATCCTTGCCTTCTTTCCTGTCTCGGTGTAATCGAAGGCATTCACCTCGCCATGATCCACTCTCTCCCCGTCAAAAGTATCATAAATATTATAAAGCAGCTTTCGTACATTGGTCTCCCTCTCTGTGATCACCAGATTCAGGGCATTGTCCTGCTCAAGAGAAATAAAATTTTCCCTTACGGAAAGGGTATCAAGGGCCGAAGTGTAGCCATATAATCTATTGACCTCCGTTCCGTTGCACTCAAAAGAGACCAGGGGAAGTTTACAGCCTTGGATCTCCGTTAATTCCACCTGCTCGTCGGACAAGGTTTCGGTCATTTTACTTCCGAAAAAGAGCAATGCCGCCACAAATACCGCTATTAAATAAACAATCTTTATTAAGTGCTTCATGATCTTCCTTTGATATGCTTTCTACGGCGAATATTATACCAAAAAGGGGTACGAAAATAAATCACTGATTTTGACACCCGGGGACGGGGTTAGGGGTTCACTTTTTGACACCCGGGGACGGGGTTAGGGGTTCACTTTTTGACCCTTTGGGG
>JAEEGK010021444.1_pt1 | contig 13647 bp, 10 predicted proteins | sample 8958771 | NCBI WGS metagenome assembly JAEEGK01 (sample SAMN16246547, study PRJNA631951) | gut metagenome | biome: gut microbiome; feature: rumen; material: SC-attached | host: Bos | place: Iran: Karaj | collected 2018-10 | reverse complement strand
ATCTCGGCAGCGCCCTCCTCGGGCATCCCTATACTGGCTCGGGACGTAACCTCAGTTACCGTCGCTCCTTCTTCTTCAAACAGGGAGCTTTCATCAGCCACTATGATGTAGCCGACGGCTCGGACGACCTATTCGTCTACCAAAACGCTGACCGCCATAACACAGCCGTCTGCATAGATGCCGATGCCTGCCTCTCCGCCGACCCCAAGAAGAACTTCCGTGGGTGGCACGACGAACGGCGTCACCGGGTGGCCACCCGCAACCGACACACCTTGGCCAACCGCCTGCAGCAGTCGCAGCCCACCATCGTCAACGCACTCTTCTACGCTGCCGCTGTCCTGCTGCTGCTGCGCGGCACCCTCCCCTGGCCCGTCATTGCCGCCACCATAGCCATCAAATGGGCCTGGCAAATCGTATGCTTCTCCAGGCTCACCAAGCGCTTCGACGGAGGTTACGTGCACTTCGCCGCCCCCTTGCTCGAAATTTATTTTACAATAGCAAATACTATTTTGATTCTTTTGCCGTTACCTAACAATAGAAAGTTCAAAAAGTGACTGAGTCCACGACAACAGACCGCCTGCAACACGACTACAAACTCGTGTGCGACGCGCGCGACCACGGCAGCCGCAAGGCCTATGCAGACTTGATGGCAGCCTACCGCGAGCCCCTCTATCTGTTGTTGCTCCGCATGACACACAACACCACCGCCGCCGACGACCTCACCATTGAGACCTTCGGCAAGGCATTCCTCCAGCTGCACCGCTACGCCCCCACTTCCACTTTCAGTTCCTGGCTTTACACCATAGGCATCAACACCTATATCGACCACCTGCGCCGCAACCACGTCGAGACCGTGCCCCTCAGTACTGCACGGCACGACAGCGAAGGCGACTTCATCGAATACCAAATCCCCTCGGGCCAACCCAACCCTGAAGAAACCCTCATACGCATGCAACGCGACGAGACCCTCAAGCAGCTGGTCGACCAGCTCAAAGAGCCCTACCGTCGCATCATCCACATGCGCTACTACGAGGACCTCAGCTACGAGGAGATTGCAGAGAAACTGCACCTGCCACTCGGCACCGTCAAGGTGCGCCTGATGCGCGCCAAGAACCTGCTGTCCGCCGTAGTGGAGCAAAACAACATAGAGATATGAAACGGACCCTCCTTGCCATAACCGCCACATTGCTGCTTGCCACCTCGGCCATTGCCGACGATGGCAAGCCTCCGAGTCCGGGTCTCTCTTTCTTCGTCAATGCCGGCGCCTTCTGGGCCGACAAAAACACAGCCAACTTCTATTCCGGCCGCGAAAGCAACGTGAACACCATCTACCGTGTGCTGCACAGCAACACCTACGGTCAGCAGATTTATGACTATCTGAAGACCCAAGACTATATTACCGACGCCGTTGGAGGCTATCAGAACCTTCAGGTGGTGGAATGGGCCAATATGTACTATCGCACCTCCTACCAGATAGGCTTGGGAGTGCGCTACGACTACAGTTCGGGGCTCGGCTGGCTGCTGCGGGCCGACATCGCACAACTCACCGCCCTCGGCATCTTCAACCTCAGTTCCAACAACGGCACCGGCATCCTCGGAAGCAAACAATACGTCCCCTTCAACATCTTTGGCCAAGAAGAACGCATAAGCATCGATGCCGCCATCACCGGTCGTCTCGATGTAAGCAACAACATTCAGCTCGAGGTAGACCTGGGCGCCTCGGTCATCAACACCAAAGTAAAAGAAAATATGATTGGGATAGACGGCAAAACATGGTCTATCCTCGACCGCTGGAACGGGCAGACACCCGACTATGGTGTATCCGCCTACAACCAGGAGATACTGCAGGGCGGCATCGGCTACGGTGTCTTTATCAGCGCCGTGGTGGGCTACAGCATCCCCTCCCTGGGCAGTCTCAAAGCCGTCTACACCTGCTACCAGAGCAAAACCGTCCTGCGCGACTACACCGCCTGGGGCTGGCAACACATGCTCGGCATACGTGCGGAAATAAACAACTTCAAGATATTCGAATAAACAATATATGATAACATTTACCAACCTTGCAGACAGCGACCATTCGCACTTTGCACAAGAACTGTTCGAAGAGGCGTTCCCCGAGCAGGAACGCCCCACCTTCAGTAGTCTCCGGCACCGTGATGCCGGCAAATTCCATTTCCTTGTAGCCGAAAACGGCGACGATCCCGTAGGCATCCTCACCTATTGGACCTTCGACGACCTCGTCTACGTCGAGCACTTCGCCATCGACGAAGAGCTCCGCAACCAGGGACTCGGCAAAGCCGTCTTCCTCAACTTCCTCTCGCAGCAGCACGACCAGGTAGTCCTTGAGATTGAGCTGCCCAACACCGAGGAAGCCGACCACAGGCTGGAATTCTACCAGAGCATGGGCTTCTTCCAGAACCCGCAGCCTTACATCCAGCCGTCCTACCACAACGACGGCCGCACGGTACCCATGATACTCATGTCGAAATACGAACTCGACGACGACGAATTTTCCGAAATACAGACACTCCTCTACCGCGAAGTGTACGGTGTAGAGTGAACGCAACAAGGATACAGGCGAAAAAAATTTATTCAAACAACCCACTGAAACACAACTCATAACCACACGCACACAACTCGAGATCGAAAAAAAATTTGGCCAGTATCCAAAAAGTTTGTACTTTTGCACCCGCTTTCAAGGAAAAGAAACCTTGTAAACAGCAGATGGCTCCTTAGCTCAACTGAATAGAGCATCTGACTACGGATCAGAAGGTTGCAGGTTTGAATCCTGCAGGAGTCACCAAAAGAGGACATCAGTCCTCTTTTTTTATTCCCCACACAATAATTACCTACCCCTTTCGTTATAGGTTTATCACGCGCGCGAAGAGGACCGCCGCGCGCGACTACGGTGCACAAAGCACACAAAAAGCCGCCTGATGACAAAAAAAATCGCCATAATAACACTGCTGATGCTGGTGGCCCTGCAGGCCATGGGACGCAACGAGCGCGACACCCTCGGCGTCGGCACGCAGGTGGTCTTTGTGCGCAACGACGGCCAGTGGGACAGCCGTGTGCGATATGAGGCGCAACTCCACGATGCCGCCCTATTCCTCGAGGACGACGGCCTCACGGTGGCCCTGCGTGCGCCCCAGCGCCACCCCGCTCCGGGCACAGGGCGGCGTCTGCCCATGCACGCCTACAAGATGCTCTTCGTGGGAGCTTCGGCGGTGCCCATGGGCGAAGCGCAGCAGCCCGGCTACAGCAACTATTTCCTCGGCAGCAACCCGGCACACTGGCACTCGCGAGTGCCAAGCTACACCGTAGCCCGATACAGCAACCTGTACCCCGGTATCGACCTTGAACTCTACACCGCCTCCAATGCGCTGAAGTACAACTTCATCGTCCACCCCGGTGCCGACCCGTCGACCATCGCAGTCGAATATCTCGGCACCGACGGCGTCAGCATCGGCGGCGACGGCAGCCTCCGCATACGCACCTCGGTGCGCGACATCGTGGAGCTGAAGCCCTACGTCTACCAAGACGGGAAAGACAAAGGGCGCGTGGAGCGCGAGGTGAAGAGCCGCTGGCGGCTGAGCAAGACCGACGACGGTTACCGCGCCATTGTCGAAGTCGGCGACTACGACCGCACGAGCGACCTTGTGATAGACCCCGTGGTGCAGCTTCGCTTCTCCACCTACACAGGCTCGCGTGCCGACAACTGGGGCACCACCGGCACCTACGACTCACACAAGAACACCTACACCGCAGGCCTCGTCTTCGGCATTGGCTACCCCGTCTCGCTCGGTGCCTACGACACCACCTTCAGCAGCAACGCAGGAATCGCCGACATAGGCATCTTCAAGTTCGACTCCACCGGTAGCCAGCGTCTCTACGCCACCTACCTCGGCGGCGCGCAGGCCGATATGCCGCACAGCCTCTATGTAAACAACTTCGACGAGCTGCTCATACTCGGCACCACTGGCAGCAGCGACTTCCCCACCACCGCCGGCGCCTACCGGCGCGGACATGCCGGCGGCACCAACGTCAACTACGAAAACGCACAGACGATACCCTTTCCCAACGGCAGCGACATCTTCGTGGCGCGCCTCAGCGCCGACGGTACCGCGCTGCAGGCTTCCACGCTCATAGGCGGCAACGGCAACGACGGTCTCAACTACAAACGCAACTACAACAGAAACCAACAGATTATTATGCAGGGCAACGACACCCTGTATCACAACTACGGCGATGGTGCCCGCGGCGAGCTGATCACCGACATCTTCGGCAACACCTACGTCAGCAGCACCACCACAAGCACCAACTTCCCCACCACCGAGGGGGCCGCACGGCAGCACTACGTGTACAAGCAGGACGCCATAGTCTTTAAATTCGACTATGCCCTCCACACCCTCCTGTGGAGCACCTACCTCGGCGGCAGCGACGACGACGCGGCCTACTCCATAGACCTCGACGAGGACAACAACCCCGTGGTATGTGGCGGTACCGCCAGCGCCGACTTTCCCGTCACAGCAGGCGCCCTGCAGACCACCTATAGTGGCGGCACCGCCGACGGCTTCGTGACAAAGCTCTCCACCGCCGACGGCAGCCTGATGGCCTCCACCTTCATAGGCTCGTCGGCCTACGACCAGGCCTACTTCGTACGCGTGGGCAACGACGGCGAGACCTTCCTCTTCGGCCAGACCAAGGCGCAGGGGTCCACCATGATATACAATGCAGGCTACAGCGTCCCCTCGTCGGGCATGCTCCTGCAACGCCTCTCGCCCGACCTCGGCACACTGCGGTGGAGCACCGTCTTCGGCACCCCGGGGCGCATCAACCTCTCTCCCACGGCTTTCGCCGCCGACATCTGCAACCGCGTCTACGCCGCCGGCTGGGGGCGCGACTTCGTAGGCTACAACAGCGTGCCGTGGTATACATTGGGTACCACGGGCATGCAGACCACCGCTGGGGCCTACTCTGACTCCACCGACGGACAGGATTTCTACATCATAGCCCTCGACGCCGATGCCAACCAGCTCGACTATGCCTCGTTCTTCGGCGAGCTGCACCGCACCAGCGGCTACAGCCTCAACGGCGCCGACCACGTGGACGGAGGCACCTCGCGCTTCGACCGTCTGGCCACGCTCTACCAGTCGGTGTGCGCCTCCTGCGGCGGCACACAGAACTTCCCCACCACCGCCGGTGCCTGGAGCGACACCAACCGCTCCTCCAACTGCAACAACGCCATCTTCCGCTTCAACGTGAGGGACGACTTTCCTGTGGCCGAGTTCTTGGCGCCGCAGGCCGGCTGCGCCCCATACACCGTCAACTTCCGCCATACGGGACGCGGCACCTCCTTCTTCTGGGACTTCGGCGACGGCACCACCTCGACCGACCCCAACCCGACACACACCTACACCGCCGCCGGCACCTACACCGTCACCCTCACGGCCTACATGGCGGGCGGATGCAGCGGCGCCGACATACAGAGCCGCCAGCTGCTCGTCCTTGAGCCGTCGGAGGGCTTCACGCACCCTGTAATCATAGCCTGCAACGGTGAATCGGTGCCGATAGGTGTCGCTCCGCAACCTGGAGCCACATACACATGGGTCGGCGACGAGATAGAGACGTCCAACGTTGCCAATCCCTCTGTGTCACAAGCGGGTACATACATCCTCCGCACACAGGCGCAGGGATGCACACAGACCGATACCTTCAGGGTCAGCGTGCAGCACGTCATCATGGCCGACAGCCTGGTGGGCAACAGCTGTCACGACAGCGCCGACGGGCACCTGATACTCAGCATCGAGCCTGGCATTAGCCCCACGTCTCTCACCTTCCACTCCTCGCCGGCGCTACCGTCTCACACCACAGACTCCACGATAGTCTTCGACAGCCTGGCGCCGGAGGTTGAATACACAGTCACCGTCGACGGTCCCAACTGCACCTACACACACCGTTACACCCTTGCCAACAAGCCCCGTCCCAGCATCGAGCGGGATGCGTCGCAGCCCTTGTGCAACGACACGTGCGCCGGATGGTACCGCATAACCATCGACGGTCACGACACCCTCTTCAGCGGCCTCTGCGAAGGCACCTACAATGTCACCCTCATGGACGGCGACGGGTGTCCTGTGGCCCTCACCACACATATACTGCGCAACCACACCCTCGACAGCCTCCGCGCATGGGCCGACGACAGCCTGCTGTGGGACGGCGAGAGCACCACCCTGCATGCCTCTGTCGGCAACGAGGCGGCAGTGAGCTACCTCTGGAGCCCTGCGGCGACCCTCGAGAACCCTGATGCCGCCGACCCTGTGGCCACCCCGACCGACAGTGTGACAGTGTACAGCGTAACTGTCACCAGCGAGGGGTGCTCACGCACGGCGAAGGTGACGGTACGCTGCAACCAGGTCGTCTGCGGCGCACCGCTTTTCACCATTCCCAACGCCTTCACTCCCAACGGCGACGGCATGAACGACGCCGTATGCTTCAATAGCGACCAGCTTTCGGAGTTCACCATCGCCATCTTCAACCGGTGGGGCGAAGCCGTCTACCGCTCCGACGACCCGACGCAATGCTGGGACGGCACTTATCGCGGCACACCCTGCCCGCCGGGAGTCTACACCTACACCTGCCATATCACCTGCTTCGGCAACCACACCAACGACCTGAAAGGCAACATCACACTCATACGCTAAGTCCATGAAGCACATCAACAAAGGAGACCAGTTCGTGGTGGCATGCGTCGAGAGCCCCGACACAGCTCCTGCCGTCATCGCCGCCGCCCGGCTTTTCGCCGCAAAGCTGCGCCACAAGAGCCTCATGTTACTAAACGTATCGAGCGACAACTCCGACAGCGGATGGCTGAAGCAGTACGAGATACCTTACGCGGCACTGCGTGGCGACTGGGCCACAGCCATCGAGGGGCTCCCGACGGTATTCAACGCGGTGTTGGCAGTGACTGCCGTCGACCCGACGGCACCACGCGGCTCCATCGCCAACCCACGCTCACTGCTGCGCGAGTTCAGGAAATGCAAGGTAGCCTATCTGACGGTGCCGGCATCGGGTGCTACTGTGGTTAAGACAGGTGTGTCGGCTGTGGTGACGGTGGATTTCCACCGCGAGAGCAAGGAGAAGCTCATCTGGGCCTCGTACCTCAGCCGCTTTGTGGGTGCTGAGCTCACCATAGCCCTTCCGCAATACAAAGACCAGGGGCTGCGCACCTTGCAGGACAACAACCTGCGGTTTATCGACAAAGTCTTCACCCCGCTCGACATCCGATACGGGAAGCGTTCGCTCCGCGCCTCGCACACCCCCGACCTCGAGGCACTCGACAACCTACGGCTCGACCTGCTCATAGCCCTCACCACCGACCCACGGGCCACCGACCCTATCGACTGGATTCTGGGTACTGCCGACCGCCGTCTCCTCACCCACCCTTCCGCGACGCCGATCCTCTTCCTCAACCCCCGCGACGACCTGTATGTCTTGTGCGACTGAAAGAGGACAAAACAAATCCTAACGGCGCCAGAATTCTCCTGCTGCGCTACGCTAGCGAAATCTTGCTAATCTTATAAATTTTTTCCGCATGTGGCGGTGATGTCAACGTGAATTACCGTCAATGTGCCGTTAATTATCGTAAAAATGCCTGCGGATTTTTTTTCATAATTTATATTTCCCCTTTAACCTTCCGTTGCCCCTACAGGGCTTGCTTCTCACATTAATCTATCATTTTTCAATTATTAATAACTCTTTTGAAAATCTTAACGTGGTTTTAACAAAAAAAGTTTGGCGGAATGAAATCCCATTTATACCTTTGCAAATATACTTAATTATCTAATTATCAATAATTAAATATAATATGATTACACATTTTGACACAAACAATGTTTATCTTGCTAAAGGTATGACCTCGGAAAAGTATGTTGATGCGACAGAGCATCTTTTAGGCACGTTGCATAACTACAAAATCAATTGGATCTTCTTACCCAAAACGATATCTCCTTTCCATATTTGGGCGCGCGACTACATGCCTGTGCAAGTTAGTAAAGAGAAGTTTGTGTGCTTCAATTACAATCCCGATTATCTTAAAGACTATCCTGAATACAAGCCTAACACAACTGCAATTTCTTCAGAACTTGGATTAAAGGTGATAGATTCAGACATTATTATTGATGGCGGCAATGTCATTAGTTGTGGCAATAAAGTCATCATGACAGATAAGATTTTCAGAGAGAATCCACACTACAACCGCAATTGGCTTATTGATTCGCTGAGTCAACTTTTGGAAGCAGAGATAGTGCTAATTCCAGAAGATTATTACGATGAATATGGTCATGCTGACGGGATGGTGCGTTATATGGGCGAAGGCCGGGTTCTGCTCAACAATTACTGTGACTTTGACAAGGGTTTGCGCAAGAGACTTTTTGCTGCGCTCCACCCTTATTTCGACATTACAGAACTCCACTACGGCACTTATACTGATAGAAGCTGGGCATATCTTAATTTTCTGCACGTGGGGCGTCATATCTTCATTCCAATGATGGATGACAAATTAGGAGAAACGGCCTATTGGCAGATTGCCGATGCTTTTCCCCAATGCAAGTGTCATCCTGTTCGTCGTTGCGAGAGTATCATTCGCGATGGTGGAGCGTTGAATTGCTCAACATGGAACATACTTGCTGATTTGCCAAAGGAAGAAGATAATATTCATGAATTACCAAAAATAGTTTGATTATGTTTACAGCAAAATTTATCAAAAACATCTTCTTGGATAAAGATTGTATAAAAGCCATTGGCAGAAGTGGAAAATTAACCAGAGTATTTGCAAAACAAGGAGACCTTGACGGCTCGTGCAGTATTTATAGTTTGATGATGATGCTTATCTTTCACCAAAAGCTGGATTGGGAAGACTTGATTGATGGCAACCGTGCAAAAAAATACGAATTCGTTGATCGTATTCAGCACGAATTCTTGTATGAAATTAACGGAATCTGTTCTGGTGGGTACAGTTTGCCAGAAATCTCTGAAACGGCAAACCAATGCTTTGGTAGCAAAATTTGTGAGGCATACACAACGGAGCCAGGTACTCCGAATAGCATAAATCGCCGAATACTGCAAGAAAGAATCAAGATGTATTTAGACAATAGGCAACCCGTTATGTTGGGATATTCTAAGCCTTCGGAGATTGGGCATTCCTTGGTCGCCATCGCCTACAGAAGAGAGTCAAAGAATCGGCTACGTTTGTTCTGTTTAGATCCCTCACACGGAGTGCCTTTCATGCACATATGGAATACTGTCATCGACCTCGACTATCTTACTTCCGACGATGATGATTTCACAGACATCAACTATTATGCAGAGAAAAAGATATGCGTCAACAGTTTTTTAGTCATAGATGCCACCCCTCCGGAGTGGGATGATTGTCCGTTCTAAGGTTTATAACAATATCGGTACGGACTATTGGCGAAAGATGCAAGCTTTGTTTCTAACGTGAGTTTTAAGAAATCGGGCACATCCGTAAAACACTCTTGAAGGTTGTAGTCAGCTTTGGCTTTAGGTTCTTTTTTGCTACCTAATATATTATACCTGTTACATGGCGGTTTAGAACATATTGGTGGTAGTTTTTGTATAACTAAAGTAGGATTGCTTTGTACTTGTGAAGTAGCATCGAGTACACGAAAAAGATTAGCGACTTTCAAAGGGCCATCGAAAATCAGATTGTCAGATTTTCGTTGTAACTGGCGGATAAGTATTCCACCAAAGTAAGACTCGTCTGTCAATTCGTATTTATAAGACCACTTGTCATTCTTCACTACTATCTTACTGTTGATTTTGCTTTCAAAATTCAAGTCTATTCCTCCAAAATCGTTAATATACCAGCACAAGGCTTCTGAATTTCTGGGATGAACAGAAATATCCTGATGATTCTTATTGTAGTAATAGAACTCGAAATCCAGAATGCGGTATTCCTCATTCTGATATTTAATAACACACTCATTCATCAAGACATCGGCTATAGACTGAAAAGTCTGCAATATAGACTCTCTACTAGCATCAGCAGGGATGCACATCATGGATTTTAGTCTCTCTATAGTCATATATATTATATTTACAAATTTGCCATATCATCGTTTGTTTGAGGCCGCAATTTGCGACCTCAAACATTTTTTCAATGTGCAAAGATACAAATATTCCCCCAACCACAAGGCCTTTGTGGATAACTTTTCGCCAAATTAATTTTCTACCGCACGACTCTCTGACCGACCGAGAGTTGACCCGACGGTGCCAAAGCCATCTCGTGGATTCCCATCGAGGCACTATTCGCCGAAAAAGGGCTCAGATTGTCCTACAACGACATCAAACAATGCAAAACTGCCCTTGTAGGAGAATGTAGGATAGACAAATTTTTTGCATAGCATCAGCCTGATATTTTGTTGTTTAACCTCCTACGATGGATCCATTGTATGAGTTTTTTTTGTTTCAGGGGGTGTACTTTTGCACCGAGTTTCAGCTGAAACAAGAAAGAAAGTATCACCCGAGTCGAGGCGAGGAGGATGTTCTCGAGTAAATGGCCAAAGAATCCGACCTTCCACTCACCAAAAACTCAAACAAAATGAAAACAAACAAAACCAACAGCAAGATGACGACAAGTATCGACAACAAGTACGACCGCCACAACCACAAAGCCCTCACCTTCGCCCAGAAGGTAGGACGCACCCTCAACCCCAAAGGTCGCAAAGGCCTCGTAGAGAAAAGTGGAAAGTAAAACCGACTCGCTTGTCTCAGTGTCTCAGTCTCAGTTGAAAAAAAGGATACCCCCTAACTCATGCACCCCCTCTTTATATTACTATAACTAATTAATAATAAGATATATATAATAATAAAGAGGTAGAAAAATGAAAATAGGGGTACCCCAAAAAAACAACTGAGACACTGAGACTGAGACGGCAAGACAGAAAAAATGAACAACAAAAAAACAAGTAAAATGATGAACTACAATATTTTTGACAGTGTCGCACCTGCGATGCCCAAGCCCTCGAAAGGCACAGAATTCTGTAAATTACTCCTCTCAAAGGCATCAAAAGATATGAGGGAGCCCCTCGTTCCAATGGCTATGCCCGCACTTTCTGCCCATTTGACCAACGTGAAGTTCAAATATAGCGACAACAAATATTACGAGCTTTGTGGCCAAATGGGGCACCTCATAGGCCCTTCGGGCATAGGTAAGGCCCAGTTGACGCATCTCATTGAGACTATCATGCGCTCTTTCCGCGAACATGATGAGATCGAATACCAGAAGCTGGTTGACTGGCAGCGCCAGATGAAGACCCGCGGCGCCAACAAGGAAAAGCCCGAACGTCCAGACGTGGCCTTCTGGTTCCCGCCTGCCGACCTCACCAATCCCGCCTTCATCCAGAACGCTATGGCGTTGGAGAAGATGGGCGGAAGGACGCAGTACATCAATCTGCCCGAAGTCGAGATGGCCGACCGCATATGCGGCGGACACAAGGCAGTGAGCCAGATGACGCGCTATATTTATGACTGTCAGCGCGCCGGCGCCCTTCGTGCAACCAGCGATGGCGTCACCGGCAACCCTATCCTGCGCGTGAACCTCACCTTCAGCTCCACCCCCGACGCCGCTCGCGCATTCTATAAGAAAGAACTCACCAACGGCTTCTTCGGACGCATACCCTTCGCCTACAAGGCTCGCGGCGAACGCAAGGGCATTATCCCCCGGCAAGGGAATTACGACGAAAAATTCATCTCCGAACTCGACAAATATCTCCTGCGGCTCGACAACTGCAAGGGCGAGTTCAAGGTTCCGCAACTGAACAAGGTGGCCGACCAGCTGGCCGGAGAAATGGCCAATATCGCCGATCTGGCCGACGATGATATGCTCTTCGATCTCTCCCACCGTAGCATCTTCGCCGCCTGGAAGAAGGCCGCCACACTATGGATACTCAACGACCAGACGTGGGCTCGCTCCATCGGCGAGTTTATGGTGTGGTTCTGCTACTACGACCTCTGGTCGAAGGTGCAGGTGTTCGGCGACATGTTCAAGGGTGTGGACGGGCATCAGGACGAGGTGCTGCGTAGCGGTCCCAAGAACATGCTCGACAGCCTCGCCGACGATTTTCACGAATACCAGCTGGAGGCATTGCGCGAGAGTTTGGGCAAGAGTAAGGCGGGCACGAATCACCAGCTGCGCGTCTGGAAAAACCGCGGCTTTATAACCTACGATTCTTCCACAGGACTCTACTCCAAAACTGAAGAATACCTCTCCCCAAAATCATAAAGCCCACTTGTTTGTGTGCCCGCCGACAATAATCGGCGGGCACACATCACCCTAAAAAGAATTCTTTGACATACTGAGAACCAACCAAACACAAGCCCATATTAACACTAAACGCATGGTTCCCAGCCACTAACACCTATTAACGGCTACTAGACGGCTAGTAGACGGCTAGTAGACCTACTGAAGACAGCCTGAAATCCATCATTTCCGTCCAACCACGTCGGCTGCTATGGCCCGCGAGCTTGATGAGCTAACGTGAGTGTTCCACCTGCTTTGCAGGCCTTGAGCACCGCTGAAATAAGTACAATTAGCGAAAAACAAAGTGAACTAACGTAATCGTTAAAATTAAGGTTTACAATATAAAAAATTATTCATATATTTGCATTTTGCGCACGTGAGCGCGCACGAGAATTAACAACCTGTCACTCAAAAGCTTCAACGCGCTGCGATGACAGTAATACTGAACAAAAACCACTTTCTGCAATGGAAGAAATGACCCCCAACAACGAGACTCTGGAGCAGAATCTCGAAAACACCGTCGCCACCGAGACCAACACAGTGGCAGAAAACGAAAACAATGCAACAGCCTCCATCGAAGAGACTCCTGTAGCGGAAACACCCCAGGCCGAGGAGAAAGCCGTCGAACCCCAGGTGGATTACTCCAACTACAGCCGTGAGGAACTGGTGGATGCGCTGCGTGCACTACTCGATGAGGACGTCACGACAATACGTAGCCGCGTGGCTGACATCCGCAACCGTTTTGCGGAGCTTACCGCCACAATGCAGCAACAGCCTGCCGAACAACCCGAGGAACAGCCCACCGCCGAAAACGAGGAAACAGCCGCCGACGAACAGCCCGAACAGGTTGTTGACGCTGTGGCCGACGCATTCCGCACTCTCTATGGCCGCTATCGTGCTCTGCGCCAGCAGCACCACGAAGCCATGGAGGCTCAGAAACGCAAGAACCTGGAAGCCAAGCAGGCCTTGATAGAGGAGATGCGCACCCTGGCCGACAGCGGCGAGGAGCAGGTGAAGCAGGCCATGGACCGCTTCAACGACATACAGGAGCGTTGGAAAGCCATCGGCGAGGTGCCCCGTGAGGAGATGAACAACCTCTGGCAGAGCTACCACTTCCAGATAGAGCAGTTCTTCAACAAGCTGAAGATAAACCGCGAGCTTCGCGCGTTGGACCAGAAGAAGAACCTTGAGCAGAAGATAGAGCTGTGCGAGAAAGCCGAAGAGCTCATCGTGGAGCCGTCGGTCACCAAGGCTTTCAAGGCCCTGCAGGATCTGCGTGCCCGGTGTAAAGAGACGGAACCGGGCCCGGCCGAGCATCACGGGGAGAT
>JAEEGK010021443.1_pt1 | contig 13647 bp, 10 predicted proteins | sample 8958771 | NCBI WGS metagenome assembly JAEEGK01 (sample SAMN16246547, study PRJNA631951) | gut metagenome | biome: gut microbiome; feature: rumen; material: SC-attached | host: Bos | place: Iran: Karaj | collected 2018-10 | reverse complement strand
ATAAATAGGAACTGTCATATTCATCTGGCAGGGGTGACAGGAATCGAACCCGCGTTAGCGGTTTTGGAGACCGTTGTACTACCATTGTACGACACCCCTGTTGCTCGTTAATTATAAGTAATCACAAGCGTATTAACAAGTTAATTATTATTTTGTTGGTTTTTTAATTTTCGACCAAGAACAAGAATGATTACTGTATAAACAACAGCCAATAATGCAAAAATACCCATTGCAATAAGTGGATGCAATTTATTTTCTTGAACCAATGGCAACAAAACGATTAATGGCGCAACGCCAATCATCGCAGGAAATTGAGAAACAACAAAAATATTTGATGCAGGGGTTTGGAACGATGAATCGGCTTCTCTTAATAAAATAACACCATTTGAAGCTGTACCAGTTAATGTTCCAAAATTAACCAGAAACATTTCATGTTCTAATCCTTTGAAACAATGTTTGGTCATGAATTTAACGTATAAGAATGTAATCAAACTACCAACAATAGTTAAAGCAATAATTATCCAAATATAGTTTTTTATATCGTTAATTTCAATTGCAGCAACACCAGCGATTATCATTAAATCAAATGAAAATCCTGATATTCTATCCATTTGATAATTGTTTATATATTTGTACTTGATTATTTTTTTCTTTTTTAAAAAAACCAAAACAAACTTAACTAAAGTTGCAGATATAACACCAAATATAAAATTAAATCCCCAAGCGATATTTTTTGTAAATGTTGTAAATGATAAGGCACACATTATGCCAAATGTAATTGCATAACAAACAGCAACAATGCCGACTTGTATTGATAACTTATCAACAGAATCACTGTCTTCAATTTCGTGATCCTCAATAAATTCTTCAACTCTTCTTTCCAAAATTTCTGTCCCACGATTAATTTCGCCTTTGCGCTTATAGTAGTTTAAGTAGACAACACCAATTATTGAGGCAACAATAAAACCAATTGAAGCTAAAGCAAGACCAAAGCTTCCGTTCGCAATACTAAAGTTTTTATCCCAAATTAAAGCATTTCCTGGGCCTTGACCAAATGCTAACGGGAGAATAAAACCTGTTTTTTCGGAAATGCTTGCAGCACACCAAACAAAAACAAAAGCAGTAATAATGCCAAACATTGCCTGCAACATATATGTTGCTCCAGTTATAAAGCCGTTTTGAATCGATAGAATCCCTAACCCTTTTTTCTTCTCTTTATTTGCGACTTTTAAGGTCATTGCAATAAATCCTATAGCAAGTGCATGATAGGTAATAATTTGCATAATATCTTTGTCTATCAAATGATAGTGATTTGGCGTTACCCATTTAATAAGCAAACCCAATAATGCTAACAGAACACCGCCAATTAAAGCGGATGGAATAAAAGATTTTCTGAGAAATGGAACACTTCTTCTAATAAGGTTGCCAATAACCAAAAAACAAAGCAGCAACAAAAATTGAATTAAAACCATCCACACTTTTCCGCCTGGAATAAATGAAAAATCAGACATAACTAACTCCTTTCAACGAGATTGTAATAAATATCAGCGTTACTATTTTTCATCACTGTATCTAATTTATTAAACATTAAAACGAACTTTAATGGATTAAATCTTGGGTTACCTTTGACAAGATAATCTTCATCTTTAGTGGAGAAATTGAAGTTATTTCCGTTAATAGGTGAAGCTATCTCAATTTCGTGAATATCTATGGTTTTTTCCGCAAATTTTATGTAGTTTTTCGTCAAAATTACTGGTCCTTTTGCAACTAATTGGCGTTTTTTGCCAGGTACAGAAATATAAAGTTCTGCCCCTTCTTCATCATGGAAAATTTCCTCATCATCTTTAGGTTCAAAAGTCTTGATCCAACGAATTTGATAGTTATACCAATCAACAAGTCTTGTGAACTTAAATTCTGGATCATCACTCTTTAAATGTAAGTCTTCAGTGTATTCAACTTTAAGACCACATTCCTTACAATAAAAGTAGTTTCCTTTAGAATAAAGGGTTTCTACTTTACCACATTTTGGACAAACAAAGAACATTCTTTCTAAATATTCTGCTCTTTCCTTTGACTTATAAAGTAAACCTGACTCAGAATCGTAGACTCTTAAGTTTTCTTGAATTACTTTGTAAAGTTCTTCGTCAGACCAGTTAGCGTATTCCTCTGGTTGAAGAATGCGTTTAATTTCACCATAGAAAGGTCCTTTACGGCGAGATTTAGCGAATCTTGGGTCAACACCTGTCCCGCCATGGAAATTAAATAAAACAATAGGTTTTTTAAAGAATCTAACGAATTTTGCAAATCCATCAGTCATTGTGAATTGGAATTCAGCATAACTTCTATTGCCTTCTGGGAAAATAAGAAGTGATCCACCTTCACGAATGCATCTCATCATATCCATGTTGGCTTTGATATCGACTGCACCTTTGTGCTTACCAATTAAACCAAGTTGATGTTGAAACATTTTAGCGACCCAACCTTTAGATAAAAATGAGTCTGTAAGAACACCATAAAGGTGTCTTTGGAAAGAATATGGAAGTAAAATTCCATCTAATCCAGTTTGATGGTTTGCAAGAACAATATAGCTCTCACCTTTTTTCATCTTAAGATAGCCTTTTCTTTTGTAATGCTTGAAAAAGCCAATAAGCGCAACAATAGGTCTATAGAAATGATTCCAACCCATGTGTCTAGGAAATACTATCTGATTCTTGTTTTTCTTCATAACCTACCCTCGAATAACAGGAAGTACATATTGAACAAACGCGACAACTACAGCAATAAAAAGAAGCATAATTCCCGCAAAAATATTGAGTTTTTTCTCATCTAAGTGGTTTGCAATTCTTGACCCAATAAGCGAAAAAATCATTGTGAAAGCAACGCAAAGCAACATAATGAAGAAGAAATTACTAGACAAAGTAAGCTCGTTTACATTAGCACCACCTCTAAACATCCACTCAATTAAGATGTGAAATCCAGCACCCGCAAATGCAGAGAATGTCATAACAAAAACTGATGTTCCAACAGCCTTATGCATTTCAAAACCAAGGAAGACTGTTAAAACAAGAAGTAGTAACATTCCTCCACCAGCTCCCACGAATCCGCAAACGAAGCCTATTAAGGAGCCAAAGGTAATAGAATAGATTGCTTTTCTACGTGATGTTAAACCTTCTTTAGCTTTACCAACTCTAGTGTGTGGGAAAACTAACATCTTAAGTCCCATTAATGTAATGGCGACAAGTGTTCCAATTCCCATAGCCATATTTGGCATAAAGAATCCAGCAAGAGAACCTAAGAAGGTAAATACAAGAACTGTACAAAGTAGTAATAACCCATTCTTAATATCTACGTTTTTATGTCGTGCGTACATAAATGCAGCACCAGCGCTAGCTAAAACGTCACTTGCAAGTGAGATGGCAGTTGCCTCAAAATGAGGCATTCCTAAAAATCCCATTAAAATAGGAGTAATAGCAACAGCTGCGGACATGCCAACAAAGCCGGTACCAATACCAGCAAATAAGGAAGCTGCTAAGCAAATAAGAATTGTGGCTACAATTGAAATGTCCATCGATTATCCTCTAGCAATTTTTGATACTAGAGACATATCGACCTGGCCATCATAGTTCATTTTAAAATGCTTCATTATGGACGGCATTGATTTATCATCTAAAGATGCGATTATTTTTCTTATTTCATCTTCAGACATAAGTTTTGGTAAATATTTCTCTATTAATGCTTTTTGAGCTTTTATATTCTGAACTTCTTCGGATCTACCAGCCTTTTCATAAGAGGCTTCTTCCTCATCAAGTTCCTTAATTGTCTTAACTATAATTTTAACCATATCAGCATCAGTTGTTTCTTTACCTTGAGATTTCATCTCAATATCTAATGCTTTATATTTAGAAAGAAGGACTGAATAAATAGCCCTTGCTACTTGATCTCTAGCTTTTAAGGCTTCAATATTAGCCTTATTTAATTCATCTATTAACATATTAATATGTTTCCTTTCTAAATAAGTCTCTTATCATTCTGAAAACTGCGAAGTAAATTGCAAGAATTTCAAGACGTCCTGCAAACATACCAGCGATAAGTGTCCATTTAGCTGCTACTGTTGATTGCATTGATACACCAATTGATAAGCCTGTACATGCCAAAGCATTACCGAATTCAAATAATGAATCACCAAAGTTAGAGAAACCTTCTCCACCTCCGTTAAAAATAGATACTAATAAACCACCAACAAATAAAATCGTTACATAAAGTAAGATAAATCCAAATGAGTTTGCAATTTCATCAGGTTGGACTTCTTTATCCTTACCACATCTATACACAAAGTGTGGATAAATCTTATTTGCAGAAGAACCTGCTTCTCTTGTATTCCAATAGAATGACTTGAATGCTAAAACAAATCTATATTGTTTTACACCACCGGATGTAGAACCCATACCACCACCGATAATATTCATTAAAGTGACAAGAAGTAATGTTCCTTGGCCGAGTGTCTTAAGATCTGCAACATTTGAGAAACCTGTGGTTGTGATTGCCGAAAGATAAGTAAATGACGATTCAACAAATGTATTTCCAACGCTTGATGCATAACCAGATGTGGATCTAGCAAGTACTGCTGTAAGGAAGAAAAGTGGAATAAAGACTAAACATAAAATCCCAAAGAATCTAACTTCGCAGTCCTTAAATACCTTTTTAAATCTTCCCGTAATTAAGAACATAGCAAGCAAGAAGTTTAATGAACCAAATAACATCAATATAACTGATACAACTTGAATTGCCCAATAACTCCTAGAGCTTACAAAGGCAATAATGCCTTCAGGTCTTGATGAGAATCCAGCAGTTGCGAATGCACTAATAGAATGGACAAATGCATCGTATGAGCTCATTCCGCATAGCATATAAAGAATATAACCGAACACCATGAAACCAGAGTAAAGTGCAAGAATGACTCTAGCACTACGTGCTAAGTTAGGCATTAACTTATCATTGTGGCCTTCTGCTAAGTATAGTTTGAGTCCATATCTATCAGATATAGCGGATGTAATAATAAGAACAAGTCCAATACCACCTAAGAAACAAAGAACCGATCTATAAATAACAAATAAACGATGTGATTCATAAATGAAGTCTTTGAAAATGGATAAACCAACAGTTGCATAACAAGATGTTGTTTCAAACATTGCATCTGTAAAGCTTAAATTCATATCCTTTTGTAAAAGGAATGGAACAGCAGAAATAAAGATGGCACAAAGCCAAATCAATACTAAAAGTATTGCGTCTTGATGTTTACCTAATTGTGCCTTCTCTTTTCCGGCAATTAAAAATCCAAACATTAATGAACCACCAATAATTGCGCCTGCACTAGGAATAACAAAACAATACCAGTCACCAGCTTCTGGACGAATTAATGGATCAATTAAGCCAAAAAGAGGCAATAGTAAAGCAATGCCTACAAATGCAATAAATAAGCCTAAGTAACCAAAAATTAGCCTATAGCCTGAAGCTGTTTTTTTCATTTTCTATTTTTCTTTTTGAACAAATTCGATTAATTTCTTTTGATCAGCTGGGGTAGATAAGATAAATAATTTATCTTTTGGAAGAATTAATGTAGAACCATTTGGAATAATAACCCTAGGTCTACGATAAACACAGGCAATACTTCCTTCTTTTGGGAAGTGAATGTCCATAATGTGTTTGTGAGCAATTAAAGAAGTTGCTTTAACAACAATTTCTGACATAACGATATTGTCGTTTTCGAAAGACATTGTTTTAGTAATCTTTTCGATTGATGATTCTGCCAAAACAGAAGAAACTAAGGTTTCTGTTGATGAGATAACAGAATCAAGACCTAATTCTTTAAATACTTCAACGTTTTTTGGGTTTTGAACGATACAAATACATTTTTTAACGTTAAATTGTTTGCGAGCATGTAAACATCCAACATAGTTGTCTGAGTCTTTGTGACCCAATGCAATGAAAAGATCTGCGCCTTGAATATTTGCTTCTTTCAAGGTACTTACTTTTGTGAAATCACCAAGAATTACAGGTAATTTTGAGGATTTTGCAAGTTTATTTGCGACGTCTTTGTCGTTATTGATAATAGTGAGAGTATTATTACGAGATTTAAAGTTCTTGATAATGTAGTCAGCACTATTAGTACCATTACAAATAACAATCTTCATTATTTACGTCCTCCTCTCAATAAGTTGAACTTATCATAAGATAACTCAAGAGGATAAATGGCCTTGATATCCATTCCTTTAAGCAAAACTTCGTTATCTGGTTCAGAAAGACGAACATAAATATTCGGAACTCCATAAAGTTTTTTAGCGATATGAGCAACGAATAAATTTAAATTGTCATCATCGGTTGTAATAACAATTTCTTTAGCAGAATTAATTCCTGCTTCTTCAAGAACAGCAAGATCAGAAACATCACCAACGATTGTGTAACCACTGAAACGATCAGAAAGACGTCCAAAATTCTTTGGTTCAATATCGATAACCATTATATTTTTGCCTTCTGAAGAGAACTTATTTGTAATTGTTGCGCCTAATGAGGAACAACCACAAATAATTGTTTTGTTTCTTAAACCTTTAATTTTTGTAGCCATAGGATTTTGTTACCTCCTACTCGCGCATATTATACGCACTATGATAAAAAATGCAAGCGAACAAGACCAAAAAATACGATAAAATCTAAATAATTTTTAATAACAAAAATAGTAAAACTAAAAACTATATTAGTTTAAATTTACACGAATATTAATATATTAAAACATTTTTAATGTTTTTGATTAACAACAATTATGGTTGTATCAGGACGAATAATAATCTTATCTTTTTTGTTAAGATGATTGTTCAAGAACATGACATCAGTAAAGTCAACTGCGGCATCACCTGGAGCATCTGATAACGTTAAAACGTTAGCAATATTTGTTATGACTTTTTCAGTAACATTAATTGCACCAGTAACTGCACCGGCAACTACATCGGTTAGACCGAGTCGTTTCTTTTCACCAATAAAGCCAATTGGTAAATACTCTTTTTGACTAGATGTATATAAAGCTGAGATAAAATCTCCACGTGAACTAAATTCATATTGTTCTTCTTTAAAATCAATAAGCTCTTGAGCTTGTCTAATTTCAAAGTTCAACGACATATCTTTTTCTAAAAGTAAAAGATCTTCGAATAATTTGTGCGATTCGCTATGACAAAGTAGTTGAGCCATGTAAACAGCAACCATCTGATTTGCAATAATTACACCTGAAATGTTAAGAGCTTCTAAAGCAAATCTATTTGAAGACTCGAAGATTTCGGCAAATACTTCGACATCTTTAGATAATTCTTTATTTGCTTTGATTTTAATTAAAGCTAAGAAGACATTACTATCAATGTTCTCTTCTGGAGCATTATTGTCACTAAGAATGAGAATTTTCTTTTTGCCTTGAGTTTTTGAAATATCTTCTAATAAATCATCAATATCAAAATCGATTGGCAAAATCTTGAGGTTAACTTTACCCTCTTTATTTTCGTTATGTTTTCTAACAGCTTCTTCAATTGCAATGCTTCTATCATTCTGTCCTAAGACATAAAAAGTGAAGGAATTCTTGGCAATTTTCTTTTTAAACGGTATATTTAAGCTTCGTTTTTTCGTTAAAATTGTTCTTCTGATATCGGTTTCTTTTTCAGCATTTACAAATAGATAATCCTTGTTTCCGTCACATGTATATCTAAATGCTGGTAAACATGAATTGTACTTGTTAATTGCTTCTTCCACTGAGTATGGTTTATCAACTGGATAGAATGATCCGTTTCTAAATGAAAGCAATGAATAATAAAGATTTGGATAATCGACGTTAATTGCGGTCTTTGCTAAAACGTGACCAACAATTGTATTTCTGGAAAAGATTGAAATCTTGGCATCTTTAAGTTCGCTTGAAGCTTTCATCAAGTCGTGAATGTTTTTGGTAACACCTTGGTCATTAGTTTCAATAACAATATTCGCCTTCTTTGTAATTGAAATAACGCTCATTAATATCTTAAAAGATATTGAGTCGTTTTGTTCAGAAGCATTAAGCCAAGAGGACGCACCTAAAATAGCGATGGATTCTGCTTTGCTAATATTGATTTCTTTTAATGCCTTTCTTGAAGCAGGATTACCATTTTTAATGAAGACTTTTAAGTGTTTTTTGCTTGTACCTGTTTCTAAGAAAAGATCATCAATTTCTTCCTGAATCTCATTTCTGTCTTTACTAGAAAGAACAACGATAGTTTTGTTTCCTCTCATAAATGAGAGTTCTCTAATTAAGTTTGGACCAACAGCAGACCATTCAAGAATTACAAAATGATGTTTGATTTTAATCTTTCCGATATTATGAATTCTATGATCAAACATGCTTTGTAAAATTGAAGATGCAAGACCGATGAGAGCTCCGCTGAAGGTAATCATTTGTAAAATTGATAAAACAATTTTCATGATAATCACTGATGTAGGAGCTTGATTATAAATACCACCATTATTCATGGTAAACACGGCGCAATACTCGAGATTCCTCATATATGAATCCCAGTTAACCGCCATGACAAAACCATTTGAATCGCCAATGCCATCCATTAAATAAGTCATGATAAGTGCTGCGACAGCAACAAGAATAATGTTATAAACAATTAAAACGTTAAAAATTACAAAATATGGATGAGAATAGTAAAAAGTTTTAAATCTACTTGCCTGTTTTCTTCTTAACATATATAAAGCGTCCTTTTAATTTTATTAAACATTAATTATTATAAATCCTTCTAGTGCTTATGAAAAGTCTATTATCTAATTGAAAGCAAAGAAAAAAGACTGACATTACATCAATCCATTAATCTTAAGTTGGCCTAAATGGACAGAAATGATGTAGTGGAACAAAATTGAGTACTAATGGAACACTACTTACTAAGTAAAGCCCTAAGTTCTTTTTTGCTTTGTTCTAAATCACCAGTAAGTAATGGGATTAGTTTTTTGATTTCTTCAATATCCTTGTCCCACCACTTTAGTTTCAAAAGAAGATCAATTGTCTCTTTATCAAATCTATATTTCTTAATTACAGCGGGATTGCCAACTACAACTGCGTAAGGAGGCACATCTTTTGCCACTACAGCATTAGCACCGATAATCGCGCCATCACCAATATGAACACCTGGCAATATTGTAGCATGTTGACCAATCCAAACATCGTTACCTACCACTGTATCACCACGATTTCCTCTATCTCCAAATGACCTTGATAAACCTTTGAATTCATCAATAATTTCAAAAGGATATGTAGTTAAACAATCTAACATGTGATTAGCGCCATTCATGACAAATTCCACGCCTCTTGCTATAGCAACAAACTTGCCTATGATAAGTTTATCGCCCATAAAATCATAATGATGAGTAACGTGTTTTTCAAATGATTCTGGTCCATCTTCACTATCATCATAATAAGAATAATCACCCGCAATAATATTTGGTCTAGTGATTACACTTTTGATATAGCAAAAAGTTTTAAATTGTGCATTTGGGTAAATTGGTTTCATTTCTTTTTCCATAACAATATGATAGCAAAAAATAAAAGGACTGACACATTGTATCAATCCTATCTAACTAAGTGTGTGAGTACAACAATATTGATGCAAAAAGCCTTAAATGTAAGGGGGAGTAATACAATTTTGATACATTACTATGTAAATTCGAGCCCACGACGGGATTCGAACACTATCTTTTGATACTCTTTTTACTTTCTTCAGCCTTAAGTTTTTCCTCTATCCTTTTCATCGATTCTTTCATTTCTTCATCGGTGATAAGGCCTTTAGCCCAAACTCTCATCAACATTGTCTTTGCTAATTCACACTTCAACAAAAATTGCTCGTGATCTTTAGACATATTTGCTGACTATTATTTCCTCCTAGCAATAATCCTGCCGGGCTTTAATGATTTTGTCAGCAATAATACGTGATTACATATTTTCTTCATCGCGTCTATCGATGTGTGTATAGATATCTATTAATTGATTTAAATCCAAATTGTATATTTCTTCTAATAAACGTTCTCTTTCTTCAAAAAGTTTCTGTGATCTCCGCGAAATGTCCCTGGGCGAGAACTCTCTTAACTACGGATTTCCGCAAGAAAAAAGACAGACAATTTTGTCTGCCTCTAATCCTAGGCTCATCGTTTGGAGCCAGTTATTTCATTTTACCAAAACCTTAATTTATTCTATTCAAAGTGTAAACCCTATTTTTATCGATGCTATCTAACTTTTACATAGTAAGTTCACGAAGGTTGACATAGGGGTTAATGCACTTCAATAAGGATAAACTACTATTCACGTTTGTACTAACTATGATTATTACAAGCGTATATTTTGAGTGAAAATCTTTAAATGCCCATGGAATTTCTAACACAGGCATTTTTGATATTGTTAATTATTTCTTTTTGAATAAAGCTACGAAGTCAGCCCATGTCTTTTTCTTAATGACAAACCAGACAAGAGCGAATCCACCTATACCAACCACTATTGTTGAACCGATAATAATTCCAACTACCGCACCGACTGGTAGTCCACTTTTTGATGGAGTTTCTGGTGTATCTGGATCAACTGGTGGCTCAGGTGGTAATTCTTTTTCACTAACAGTAATTTGATATGTAGCAGTCTTTGTTGCTTCGTTTTCAGTATAAGTGACTGTAATTGTCTTATTACCAGCAGTGCTCATATCAGGTGTGCTAACTGTATAGCCAGTAACTGTATGGCTTGTTTCATCACTATAGTGAGCAGTAACCACCAAACCTTCATAAGTGAATGAATCACCGACTTCAAATGCTGTTTTTTGAGTTCCTGATAAGGTGATAGATGATAATGTAACTGGGTCTGGAATAACTTCTTCAAATGTTGCAGTAACAGTGACATTATGTGCAGGCATCACAAATGTTGTAGAAGCACTACTTGCATCAGCAAATGTTACATCTTCTGATGTCCATCCAGCAAAGATATAACCGTCTGGTGCGGTATTTGCAGTAACTGTAATTGTTTCTCCTTCTTCTGAAGAAACTGCACTAGCTTCACCATTATTGACTGTAATTGAATATAGTGTTGGTGCATCATATCCATTAACAACAACATTAGCGATTTCACCAGCTTTATGTGTCGCTGTTTCTTTAACACGAACATTATATGTTCCTTCAACTAAACCAGTGACTATTTCACCAGTTCCATTAGTCCATAGAGATTCTGAACTAAGTTTATATTCCATTAAAGCGGTAATACCACTGATAGTACCATCATTATTATCACTTGTTGTACATTCAGTAGCGACTAATCCTGTAGGAGCAGCTGGACCATCTGCTTTATTAATTGTAGATGTAGCAGCGCTTACGATGCTTCCTGTTTCAATACTACTAGTAACGACAACCTTTAATGTTGTACCAATGTCTTCTTGAGTTAGAGTGTATGTTTGTGAAGTTGCATAAGCAATATTGGCATCATTTCTCTTCCATTGATAAGAAAGAGTACCAGTATTATTAGAGCCAGTCACACTGGCAGTTAATGTTTCACCATATTTTAAAGTACCAATGATTGTCACAGTACCTGTAAGAGCTTCAACAGGAATGTCTTTCCATAAAGCAGTGATATATGTATCAGCATTAACTGTATATAAATCGCCAGGATTGTATCTATTTCCACCAATGGACCAAGCATCAAATTCTTTGCCATCAAGTGGAAGACAATTGACATTTTCTGGTGATTGAAGTGTGATTTGAGTTCCAGCGACAACATAATCTAAATTGCCACTGCCTTGGCCTTCACCAGCACTATAATTAACAATATATTCTGTAGGAGCATCTTCCCAAATTGCATAAAATGCAACGTGGCCAGTTACATTATAAGTTGCACCTGCATTATATTGTGTTCCGCTCGGGCTATTCTCTGCCCAGCATTTAAATTGTTTATCTGTTGGAGCAACAAATGAACAACTGCGCAAATTATAATTTCCTTTTGTGCAATAACTATTGTCCATGGTTCCGCTTCCACCATTAGAATTATAAGAAATGGTTGCGTAAGAAACTGTCATTTTATATTTGCTTCCAGAAGTATCGAGTTCTGTAACAAACTCATCACTTATGTCATAACTATCAGGACCCTGATAATTAATGAATTCAACCGAACTGGAATTTTTGTATAATTCAAAGCCACCACCACATTCATTAAATCTAACTTCTTCCTCGACGGTAATAGCATGAACCATGTCTGTTGAACTTAATGTGTTATATAATCCTACTTTAAATGCACCTGTCGTACCCAAAAGAAGAAACTTGGTTTTTAAAATTTCCTCAACATGATACATGTTTTGCTTTGATCTTCCATTAAGGTTTGGATCGATGGATATTAAAGAAGCATTTTCCTTAACGAATATGCTATCACTGCCACAAATAAGTGGACCAACAATCCCATTAGAAGTTCCTACGACGTTTAAATTTACTCCACCTTTTATTGTTAGAAAGCCAAGCGCTCCATCGCAGCCAACACTACTTAAAGTAACGTCAACAGAAGAATTTGATGTCAAAGTCAACTCTCCATCAGATACATAAAATTCTGCTATACCATCTCCATAATCGCCTTCAAAAACCACTGTCAAACTTCCAGCAGCCTTTGTTTCTATACCATAAGGAGTTGCACCGCCAGAAATAGTCAGGACACCGTCTTCAAACGAATAACCAGTTGGAATTCCTGAACTAAAAGCGTGTTCTCCGTAATTGTCATAATAATACAAATTATTAAGTGATACTGAAGAACCAGATGCATATACAGGTTGAGCATGATTATAAGAACCTAGATTAAGTAATGCACCTAATGGGGCAAAAGAAAGTGCTAAAGCACTAGCAAAGATTATTTTAGTCAGTTTCTTCATATGTCTACTCCTACAAAAGAATCTATTTGAATTTCTTAATATTCCCATTTAATTCTATAAAGAAGAAGGAGGAGAAGCAAGCACTTATAGTGCTAGAGTGCTATCATGAATATCATTTTATTATATAGAGTAAAAACCAAAATTATACAAATAAAGACATTGGCTTAAGGCCTTTAATACACTTATCTTATCTCGCAAAAGACATAAGAAAAGACACCGTATTTGGTGCCTATCTCAAATGTATGGTTGCATAAGGTCAAACTAAATAGATTACTGGTGATACATTTTCGGCACCTTGCGGGATTCGAACTGGTCATTGTGCTGGTTCTTTGAAATTGCTTGCCTTACATAAATGTAATAATTGCCTTAAAAATGTATCAAAACCATAGCGTAAACATAGTTCGATTCCCGTAAGTGCCTTAACTCTTTTTTAATGAGGTACGCCTCCGACAGGAATCAAACTATACGAAAAATATGTTTTGCGAACTGTAAAAAGTTAAAAAATAATAAGATATGTATAAAATACATAGGTTTTTATAAGAAAAAAGCCCTGATTTGTGTATCAAGGCTTTAAATCTAATCTGGCGGAGTAGGAGAGACTCGAACTCTCGCACCAGTTACCCGATCTACTTCCTTAGCAGGGAAGCCCCTTCACCAACTTGGGTACTACTCCAGAGCGAACGCTCCTTATATTAACATAAAGAGC
>JAEEGK010021440.1_pt1 | contig 13647 bp, 11 predicted proteins | sample 8958771 | NCBI WGS metagenome assembly JAEEGK01 (sample SAMN16246547, study PRJNA631951) | gut metagenome | biome: gut microbiome; feature: rumen; material: SC-attached | host: Bos | place: Iran: Karaj | collected 2018-10 | reverse complement strand
TTGCGCTGCCACCAAACACCATATCTTTTTCTTGAAGGTTTGTGCTGATACACAGCGTGTTTTGTTGAGGTTTGCCGCGACGTGCAAGTCCCATATGCATAGTGAGGTTGAATTTTGCGTCCTCGCTACTGCAACCGATTGGCGCGTGGTTGATAAGCACACAGTCGGTGAGGTTGCCGATTTGACACTGCACAATTGCATTGGAGCACATAGTTTCCTGATTAAGAGGACTTTGAAGTTCACAAAGTCTGCACCCCTGACCTGCGCCCTTGCATCCGCCGTGCTTCTTGATGCTTCGTTCGTCGTAAGCCGACTGACGGATAAGTTCCTTAGCCGAACCGTCCCAACCGATGATTGTGCCGAGGCGCAACTCGCGGTTTTCAACGGTGGTCATATTCAAATTAATTCTGTTTGCCATTATGGTATTGTTTGTTATGATTTAATTATGGCACAAAGGTAGAATAGTAGGAATTTTTCACCAAGAAGAATGGAAGTTTTGGAGTCTTTATCCAAATATGATAGTAATTATAGATTATTTTATTAAAGTCAAGATAAAAGAAAGGAATTTGGAGAATAAAATCGTTTTGCGAATTAGCGAAATAATTGTTTCCTTTGCATAAAAGAAGTCACGCAATGAAAAACACTTTGCTTTTAATAATATCAATCTTAATATTTCAATCGGCTTGGGGACAGAAAGTTGATTGGAATAAGCCGTTGTATACAATTAGTGTAAGCATTAACTATTATTTTACAACAGAAGATTTTAACCGTCTTGATGATTGGATACGAAACTCAAAAGAAGGAGAAGAATGCCCCGAAGAATTAGTGTACCCATTCCATTATAGGATAGTAGACACGGTTGGAACTTATACTTATTTAGGCGACACTATGATTTACAATGATAAATATGGTAGAACAAGTATATATATTGGTGGAAAACCTACTCACGAAGAATATAATTCAAATTGTATTTTAAAATACGATACTTTTGGTTCGCTAAGTTCACAAATAAAGTATTCAGATACAATAAGTTACACAAATAAATATGACAAGAAAAATAGGTTAATTAAAATCATTGGAACAGATAAAAAAAAGATTTTTATAAAATATAGAGGAACTAAAAAAATTGAAAATTCCCATACACCAAAAGACCGATACCACAGAATTTACTATTATAAAGACCCAAATTACCAAAATGATACATTGATAATAACTTATCGACCTCGTAATTGCCAATATAAAAGAACAGAATACGATAGCCTCGACCGACCTATAAAAAAAGACTATTGGGCTGATAGTGGAATGTTCTGCGAAAAAGGATTCGTTTATCAGGAATTTCATTACATCGACAATATAAAAATTTGCGAAGATTTCGATATTGACTGTATTTTTTATTCCGGTACTATCTATAAAAAAGAAGAAAATTGATTATAATTGCCAACCATTAGCCAACTTCGAAAGTATTACAAAAAAGAAAAACATAAAAAAACTGATATTATCTAAAAGATGTAACTAGCGTGTAGTTGTCGTCTTTTACGATGCAATATGGCGAAGTGTAATAATCGTCGTCGGCCTCAAAGAGACACCGTCCCGATGCAATTAATTTGTCGTCTCTTTCGCCGTCAATTGGGTCGGCTCCGAGTGCGTCGTATGTGGCTTTGTCAATCTCACAAAGTTGGTAATATAAACACTACATACTTTTCTTCATTTCGTGAAACTTTTCGCGCCAAAAGTGAAACTATTTTTTGCGAAATAACAGTTATCTTTGCGTTGTAATAAAAACAAAATATTATGAAGTTAAAGACAATCATCGCAGCACTTACGGCATTGGTAATAGTGTCGGGCTGCAACAACAATTCTAAAAGCACTGACAATATGAAAGATATGTCTAAATTGACTTTTACCGAACAACAGGCCTCTGCCATCACAGCAATCGCTTGCAATGAGGCTCGTGGCGACCAATCGTCGCTCTTGAACGCCATCAACGAGGGTTTCGACGCCAAACTCTCTGCAAATCAAATCAAAGAGGCACTTTCGCAACTTTACGCCTACACGGGTTTTCCGTGCTCCCTCAACTCGTTGGGAACATTGCAAAAGGTTATTGCTCAACGCACTGACATCAATCAAGGCGCAGAATCGTCGCCGATGCCGTCGGATTACAACGCTCTCACACAAGGCACTGAAATTCAGACCAAACTCACCGGTCAGCCTTTCAATTACGAATTTTGCCCTGCCGAAGATTATTACCTCAAAGCGCATCTTTTTGGCGACATCTTTGCCCGCGACGTTCTCACACACGCCGACCGTGAACTTGTTACCGTAAGCGCATTGAGCGGTTTGCAAGGCGTTATGCCTCAATTAATTGCACACGTAAAAGGCGCAAAAAATATGGGCGTTACCGATGCACAGTTGCAAGGCATTGTAACTTCGCTTCGCAATCACGGACTTAATGCCGAGGCGCAACGTTGTGAGGCTGCAATCGCAACAGCAAATGGCAACCAAGCACCCGTAATTTCGCCGTCGGAATGGCCGCTTGGGAATCCAAACACGGCTTACGCTCAATATTTTACGGGCAATAGTTATTTGGCAGTTTTGGACAACGGACTTTGCAACGTAACCTTTGAACCCGGTTGCCGCAACAATTGGCACGTTCACCACGGCGCTGTTCAGATGTTGATATGCGTAAGCGGTCGCGGATGGTATCAGGAATGGGGCAAAGAAGCCGTTGAACTAAAACCGGGCGTAACGATAGCCGTTCCCGAAGGCGTAAAGCATTGGCACGGAGCCGCCGCCGACAGTTGGATGCAGCACCTGACCTACCACGCCGACGCCAACCCCGGTAATAGCAACGAATGGCTCGAACCAGTGAGCGACGAGGTTTATGGAAAATTGAGGTAAAAATAGTTTTTAGAAATCCTTAAACTTAAACATCACAATTATTGGATTGTCGTCGGGATTGTATGAGTTGAGAATTTCTTTGTCTGTGTCGCTCAATAGAGGAAGAAGTTCCGGCTTGTAACTATCATAATTAGAGTCGTTTATGATTGTACTAAAATAGTTGTTGTAACAATCGCCTATGGTATGTCCAAATGGCATTTCTATGTTTCCGTTTTCGTCTCCGTTGAAGGTGTAAACATAGTAATTGCCTGATTTTTTGTTGTATACCACATTTTTGGCTATCTTCAACGACATCTCTGTGATTCGATACATTATAGTGTTTTCGGATTCATAAAATGCACCGGGCATATATCCTTTGATTTGGTCAAGAATAATAGATTCGCCTTCGGGTAAATTGCTTTCAGAGAATCTGTTGCCGTATTTAAAATAGAATCGCGGAGTAAGTTTAGAATCTTTGTACTGATAAATAGTATCGCGCAAAATGGAAATATTGTCGTTGTAGGCTATTATAGGAGTGCCGGGACTCAACGAAAACGAACGTTGCACTTTGAAGGGGAAAAATTTATCTTTCAACTTAAAATCGCCATCAGAGATAATTATCTTAGATTCTATGCTGTCGTTTTGCTGAAAATCGCCCACGAAAAAAGCGTATTGATCACCCGTGTTGATTATATGGGTAAATTTATACGGCAATTCGATTTTGTCTTTAAATTTGCCGTTGTTATCGTAAAAAATTAAATATTGTCCGTTGGCAACAATTAGGGTTTGCTTTTGCTCGTTGTAGGTAAAATTTTGGTAATAATCCACCTCCTCAGGACCGTTGCCTTTGTGCAAACAGTTGATAAACTTGCCTTTATTGTCGTAAATCTTGATTGGTTCGGTGCTCAAATATGGAAAATCGGCCACCAAAATTCTGTTGTCGGTTACCTGATATTTGATAATCTGTTTTATCAATGCAGTATCGTTTTCCAATGGGATAAGATACGCTGATTCAACAAGTTGACTCAACGGAGGAGCATCTTTTAATATAGGATTTTCTACATCAACGATTATCATTCCGTCTTGCGATTGTGAGCCGCCGCCGTTGCAGCCCGAAAACGCCATTGCCGCAGAAATAGCGGCTGTGAAAATTAGTGTGTGTTTCATCATTACATATTTTAATTTTGTTTGTTAATTACGCCCTATTGACACACAAAACTGAAAAATATTACACCCAAAAACTAAAAAAAATAAAAAATTTCACACCTCTCTTTTTATGTGTTTGATGACGTTTAACAATTAATTTTACGCTACAATATTTGACAATAACGAAATGAAACACTACATTTGCAAAAAAAAAGACATGGCAGATAAAAAACAATCAGGACAGGTGTTCACCCCTCCGTTTTTGGTAAATGAAATCCTTGATACGGCGGGTTATTGCGGCGCAAATATTGTTGGTAAGCACGTTATCGACAATAGTTGCGGTGACGGGGCATTTTTGTGCGAAGTTGTTCGTAGATATATGGCAAATTACAAAGGAACTGATTTGAAAATTAATCTTGAAACTTATATCCACGGTGTAGAATTAGATACAGAAGCATATTTGCATTGTCTTGAAAATCTAAATATCATTGCCGCAAAACATGGCTTGGGAAACATAAAATGGGACATCCAAAACACTGACACTCTGACAGTTGAGAAATTCAACAGCAAGATGGATTTTGTAATTGGAAATCCACCATATGTACGTGTTCACAACCTTGAAAACTACGAAGCAGTAAAAAAATTCAAATTTGCAGAAGGTGGAATGACAGACCTTTATTTGGTATTTTTTGAAATTGGTTTCAATATGCTAAAAAAAGGCGGAAAATTGTGTTACATCACACCATCGTCGTGGATCAATAGTGTTGCAGGCGGAGTGTTGCGCCAATACATTCAGCGGCACAAGAATCTTGTAAAACTTATTGACTTAGGGCATTTTCAAGCATTTGACGCTACTACTTATACAATGATTTCGCTTTTTGAAAAGGATTCCAAGCATGATACTTTTGTATATCAAAATTATGGAGATACTTCCTTTGAAAGGCTCACAATCAAAGATTCAATTATTGGAAATATGATGTACCTTGCCGACAAAAACACATTAAAGGAGTTAAGAAACATATTTACAACTTGTTACAAAAAATATGTACAAGTAAAAAATGGTTTTGCGACTCTCGCAGATTCGGTTTTTATCGGTTCAATTTTTCCCTTCGATGAATATGTGATCCCAACCATAAAGGCCTCAACGGGAAAATGGTACAAGGCTTTTTACCCATACGACAAAAATGGCAAACCGTTACCAAAAGACCTAATTTTTTCAAACAATAAAATTTCATATTATCTTGAAATGCATAAAGATAAACTTTTGAAAGGAAAATCAGAAACGGTCTGCCCCGATTGGTATCTTTTTGGACGCACTCAAGCATTAAAAGACGTTTGGTCGCAAAAATATACGATTAACACAATTATAAAGGATATTAATAGTATAAAACTTAATATTGTGCCATCAGGTTGCGGCGTTTTTAGCGGATTGTATATATTAACTACAGTAAGCAAGGATATTATATCACAAATTCTTTGTAATCAAGATTTTATCAACTACGTTACAGTCTTAAAAAAATACAAGAGCGGAGGTTATTATACATTCAATTCCAAAGAATTGGAGATGTATCTTAACTACAAATTGTCAAACCTTTTTAATGATAAATTTTAGGTAAGACAACATAAAAAAATAATACTCACAAATAAAAAAAACTTAAACTTTTTGCATTGGCAACAGTTTTTTAATCTTGTCGGTTTCGCCTGCAAGAATCAGCGTGTCGCCCTCGCAAAGGATAACGTGGGCATCGGGATTCATCGTGGTGGTTCCGTCGTGTTCGATTCCAAGAACCACGCATTGTGCAAGTTCTCCTATTCGCGAATCTGCCAACGCCTTGCCGCAGAATGGCATTTCGGGTAAAACTTGAAGTTGTTCGAGCGAGAACGTTGAAGTACGTCCTGTGGAATGATTTTCGCGACCTTTATTTACTGCGGAGTCAAGTTCTTGTCTAAAAAGACGTATTTGCTTATCGCTACCCGCCACCACTATACGATCGTGAGGATAAAGACGTTCGCGTCCTCCCGGAGCATTGATATTTACACCACCTCGGACAATGCGTACAATATTTACACCGCATGAGCGACGAAGGTCGAGGTTAAGAAGTTGGTGACCGCAATACAACGACTGCGGATTTAGGTCAAAATCAGCAAGATGCAAGTCGTAATTTAGGAAAGCGTTCTCCACTTCGCGCCTTACCGAGCGGTTTTGCTCTTGTTCACGCTCACGAGCCGAAAGGTTGTCGATAAACCGTTGCTCAATGTCCGACGACTGCTTATGCACCTTGCTCGACAGCATTATAACAATCACAATTGCCACCGCCGCCACCACAAGCAATCCAAGGGTGAGGTTGAAATACTTACCAATGCAGAACGTTACGAACACCATGCCCAAGATATGTCGTGCGGCAAAAAGTGCCACAAGGGTAGCCCGTCGGTATGAGTTGTCGTGACGGAGAGTCTGCGCCTCGGGCGAATTGCTGTGGCTCGATACCATTTTGTAAATAAACGGCGAAATCACTATCAACAATCCTATCAACGCCACCAACCGCGAAACCCATTCAAGATTTTCGGGTACAACAGCAGCCACCGCATTTACTATCCAGTTAGAAACGAATTGTTGATAAAGCGTTATCACAAAGACAATTACCACTCCGTAAACAGCCACGGTAAGACCCACTTTTTTGAGCAACTGACGCAGAATGCTCTGCTGTGCTATGGTGCTCTTGCCTTGCGAAAGACGGCCTATAAAAGTGAAAAATCTCTGTGGCAACACCTTCTCCATTAGTTTGTAAGCGGGTTCGGCAAGACGTATTGTGTAGGGTGTTAAAAAAGTGGTAATCACCGACACAGCCACTACCACAGGGTAAAGAAACTTTTCGGTAACCTCTATTGATTCGCCAAATTGGGCGATGATAAAGGCAAATTCACCCACCTGTGTGAGCGCAAACGCCGACTGCATAGCTATTTTCATTGGCTGTCCCGAAAGAGTGATGCCGAGTGTGGCAAATGTTATCTGTCCAAAAATAACTGTAAGGGTAATCACCAAAATAGGCAGCCAATATTCAGCAAGGGTAGCGGGCGAAATCATCATGCCCACCGACACAAAAAATATCGCGCCAAAGAGGTTTTTGATAGGCGCCATAAGTTTTTCAATGCGTTCACATTCAACTGTTTCTGACAAAATAGAACCCATTACAAATGCACCGAGAGCCTCGCTGAATCCAGCCATTTTGGCAATCAGCACCATACCGAGACAAAGTCCGAGGGCAACTATGGTCATGGTTTCGTCGTTGAGATGTTCGCGGCATTTTTTAAGGAGCGACGGTATAAGCGTAATGCCCGCCACAAACCAAAACATCAGATATGCAACAAGTTTGCCCACCTGTGCCAGCATTTCTGTGCCGTCGAATTGTTGGTTAACTGCAATCGAAGCCAACAGCACCATCAAAACCACAGCAAACAGATCTTCCACCACAAGGATACCGAAACATATTTCAGCAAATTTGTGCTGACGAAGCCCAAGGTCATCGAGTGCCTTAAAAACTATCGTGGTAGACGACATACACAACATTCCGCCTAAAAATAGAGAGTTCATCTCCGACCAACCCATCATTCGTCCGAGCATAAATCCACAGCCCATCATGCCCACTACAATGGTAAGACAGCCGATGAAGGCAGTAGAGCCCATTTTCAAAAGTTTCTTGAACGAAAATTCGAGACCGAGCGAAAAGAGAAGGAAGATTACACCAACCTCGCCCCATGTTTCTGCACTCTCTACATTCACCCAAGAAGAGCCACAAACGTATGGTCCTGCAAGTATTCCCGCCACAATGTAACCCAAAACTACGGGCTGTTTTAACAATTTGCACAAAAGACTGATGGCACCCGCCACCAACATTATTATTCCTAAATCGTGAAGCATGATTTATGTTTGATGTTATTTTCGAGCGCAAATATATGGATTTTTGATAAAACCAGCAAAACAAAAAAATAACGGAGCTTGACACTAGCTAATTTATGGTATAATAATTAAGTTTTATTAGTATTTCATAAAAAAAGCACATTCTTCAATAAACTGAAAAACGTACTTTTCCTGACGATAAAAAATACAAACAATCTTATTTATTCTTAGCCCCGTAAAGACGGTTATCCACTTTGTTGTAATAAGTTACAATCTTTTCAAGTGCCTCTTTTACAGGAATTGAAACATCAAACGAAGATATGGCGCGGAGTTCCAACTGTTTGAGAATGTTTCGTCCGATTTTGGCGCAAACCACAGCACGGCAGTCGGAGAGAATTTCTACGGCTTCGGATTTTTCACCTCCGCCGCAGGCATTGCCACCGCCGTTTCCGCAACCGTTTCCTCCGCCTTCGCCACAGTTGCAGCCTGTTATTTGGGCGTTGGCAGAGTCGATTACACGGCGGCTCTCCAAAAATTCATACTTTTCACCTTCGGCTTTGTAAATCAAAAATACCTCGGTGCTGCCGAAATGCAAATCTACATTTACGCCGTCGGATGTTGCCACTGCAATTTTGTACATTTTCTTAGATTTTATAGTCGTCGGCAGAATCCATAAAGCCGTATTCCATAAGTATTTCCTCCAAACGTTCTTGGGTCATAGGTGTAGGAATTACAAAACTTTGATTATCGATTACCGCTTTGGCAAGATTTCTATACTCTTGTGCTTGATCTGAATCGGGTTTGTATTGAATAACCGTTTGTTTATGAATTTCAGCGTGTTGCACAATATTATTACGAGGTACGAAGTAAAGCAATTGAGTGCCAAGTTCCTTTGAAAAAGCACGCAAAAGGTCAAGTTCGTGGTCTACCTTGCGGCTGTTGCAGATGATACCTCCAAGACGCACGCCGCCAGTTTTTGCATAACGCGAAATACCTTTGGCGATGTTGTTGGCAGCATAGAGAGCCATCATTTCGCCCGAAGCCACGATGTAGATTTCCTTGGCCTTACCCTCGCGGATAGGCATTGCAAAACCGCCGCAGACAACGTCGCCAAGCACATCGTAAAAAACATAATCAAGGTCGTCGGTGTATGCTCCGAGATTCTCTAACATATTGATAGAGGTGATGATACCACGACCTGCGCAACCCACGCCGGGTTCTGGTCCGCCTGATTCTACGCAACGTGTGCCGCCAAAACCAGTCTTCATAATTCTATCGAGACTTATATCTTCGCCCTCGTCGCGAATAGTGTCAAGAACAGTTTTTTGAGCCAATCCGCCCAAAAGTAGACGTGTAGAATCGGCCTTGGGGTCGCAACCCACTACCATTACTTTTTTGCCGTGTTCTACCAATCCTGCGGTAAGATTCTGTGTTGTAGTTGATTTGCCGATACCGCCTTTGCCGTAAATTGCAATTTGTCTAATTTCACTCATTTTCTTTGAAATTTTTTGATTGTGTTTAAATTTTTATTACGGCGCAAAATTACATACGGTAGAATATTACGCCAAGAGAAAATGAGTTTTTGGTAATTTTATCTAATATTGACTAATTATTGAGAATTATTTTACCACTCTTATTACTTTCTATGAAAGATTGTAGAAAAAAATCAACTAAATGCACCCTGCAAATATTTCTTGGTGAGTTCGTGCTTAGGATTTTTGAAAACCTCTTTTGCGTCGCCACATTCAATTACTTCGCCCAAATAGATAAAAACAACGTAATCGGCTATTCTCATTGCCTGACGCAGAGTATGTGTTACCATAATGATAGAATATTGCTCTTTGAGTTTCACGAACAAATCCTCCACGGTGCGGCTCGAAACGGGGTCGAGGGCAGATGTGGCTTCGTCGGCAAGGATAAATTCAGGCTCAACGGCAAGGCTGCGGGCAAGGCAAAGTCGCTGTTGCTGACCAATCGAAAGACGCACGGCAGGGGCACGTAGACGGTCTTTCACCTCGTCCCAAAGACCAACCACTCTGAGGTAATGACGAACGATTTTGCGTAATTGTCGTATCTTGTTGATACCGTGAATTGTGCATCCGTAAGCCACATTTGCCAAAATAGACATCGGCAGCGGCGTAGGACGTTGAGGCACAAGACCAATTTTGCGGCGTAGTTCCACAAGGTCGGATGCTGAACAATTTACAATGTCCTCATTGCCAAGACGTATCGAGCCGGAGGTTTTGATGCCCTCGATTGAATCGTTCAAGCGGTTGAAAGATTTCAAAAGAGTCGATTTTCCACAGCCCGACGGACCAATTATACAGGTGATTTTGTTGGGTGGAATTGTTACGTTTATATCTTTGAGTATGTGCGCTTTATCAATCCAAAGATTGAAGTTTTCAACCTTTATTTCCGACGCAGTTTCGGGGTGTTGAAATTTGGCGTCGGGAACGAAAGCCTCGTTACTGTCGCTCGCCAAAAATTTGCGCAAAAATAGATTTTTGAACCACATTTTTAATTGAGTTTATGTTTTGAAAAACGGTTTGTGATAAAGCGTCCCAAAAGACTGATTATCAACACAATGATTGTAAGTACAAGCGCGGCGGCGTAGGCTCTGTTTTGAACCTCGGCTTGTGGTGCGCTCAGTTGGAAAAATATGCTAAGCGGCAATGTTGCAGCCGGTTGCGAAAGCGTTGTGGGTATCGAATCAGAAAAACCTGCCGTGAACATCACGCCCGCCGCGTCGCCAATCGCACGACCTACCGAAAGCAATGTTGCCGTTGCAATTCCGGGTGCTATCTGTCTGAGAACCACGCCAATAGTTTCGAGACGAGTTGCTCCGAGCGAATAGGATGCTTCAAGCAAATCGCGTGGAAAATTCTTAGCCACCTCGTCCATCGAGCGCATCAAAATCGGTATTATCAACAATGTAATTACAATAATGCCGCCCAAAAGCGATGTCCTGATTCCCAAATATATCATTAATGAAAATGCAAATGCGCCGTAAACTATTGACGGTATGCCATATAACACGTCGAAAGCGAGCCTCGTCCAATATGCAAGCCGCGATTTTTGCGATTTGAAAACATTGAGGTAAAACACGATTGGGATGCTGATTATCAATCCGATAACCGTTGAAGAAATTACGATATACAGCGACCCGACAGTTGCGTTCAGGAATCCGCCCTCGCCGCCGATATAGAATCCGCCTTTTGGCAGCGACGACACCATCTCCCACGTTATGCAGCCGAATCCGCGTTTGAAAATTGTATATATAATGCTCGCCACCATCACAAAAACCACTGCGACGGCTGCCACCATAAAGCCCTTGGCGATTTTTTCAAAAATAATGCTTGGTTTCATAAGTCACTTTTTTACGCTGCAAATTTAAAAAGTGACGACGGAGGAAAAGTAGATTAGTAGGTGTAATAATGCAGTAAAAAAAATGGAGTTTTGCAGTTTTTTTTATGGATAAAGTTGCCTAATCAAGCATTTTTATATATTTTTGCGATGTAGAAAAATATACGGTTATGAAGGAAACAGACCTTGTTTATGTGGTATGTGGCAGACTTGAAGTTTTTTGCGAGTATGGTTTAAGCCCTTGGGACGAGGAGCATTTATCGTAGAAGAATCGAGCGGAAAAGTTTCAGATTTCTTAGGCAAAGACAACTATATATTCGATAAAAACTCATTGCAACAAACAACAATGTTTTTTAAGAATTTTTATCAAATATAAAAATAAAATTATGGAAAATATAGAACCAATGGATTTGGAATTTGAACAGCGATTAAAAGACGTTGACATGAATAATGCTGACGAATTGTATGACCTCGCAGAAGAATGTAGTTATCATTTTGATGATGATAGTAAGGCGTTTGAGTTATTGTCGCAAGCAGCAAAATTAGGGCATGTTGACGCTATGTGCGAATTAGCATCCCTATATTTGTATGGCTATGGAATAAAGCACAGCAAAAAGTCGGCGTTTCAATGGTATCTTAAAGCCGCAGAAAAAGGTTCTTCGATTGCAATATATAATGTGGCAATCAGTTACGAACAAGGCAAATATGTTACCAAAGACATCAATAAGGCTATCTATTGGTATCAAAAGGGAGCAGAAAACAAAAACGATAGTCAGTGTAAATATGCACTTGGCAGATTGTATGAACAAGGCATTGGCGTAAAACAAAATTATAAAAAGGCTTTTCAATTCTATAAAAAAGCGGAAAATGCCAATGAATATTTCGTAGAAAGAGAAGATTTGTACACAAAACTTTTGGAATGGTATACTTATGGCATAGGGAACTCTCCAAATTTTGCCAAGGCTATGGACATTTATCAAAAATTAATCAATATTTCGGATGATTATTGTAACACAGAAATTCTCTCATTAATTGCGAACTCAGGAAATCAAGAGGCGCAGTATCTACTTGCCGAAAACTTTGTCAATTCTGATATTGAACAGGCTGTTGATTGGTACACAAAAGCCGCAGAGAAGAATCATAGTCTTGCACAATACAAACTTGCATCTCTTTACAAAGATGGTCAAGGTATTGAACAAGACTATTCAAAAGCATTTTGCTTGTTCAAACAATCGGCTGACAATGGAAATGTCAATGCCATGTTTGCCACTGCAATGTGCTATAAAAACGGGGAAGGTACACAACAAGACTATGCTAATGCACTTAAATATTTCACTGCTGCTTCAAAAAAGGGAGATATTGGTGCAGTTACACAAATCGCCTTTTTATACCAATATGGTAATGGCGTAAAACAAGATGATAATAAAATGTTTAAACTTCATAAAAAAGCATCTGAGTATATTAGTTGTAGTTTATGCAATTTGGCGACATGCTACAAAGAAGGAAGAGGTGTAAGGAAGAACAAGAAAAAAGCCATTCAATTGTTGCTCGATGCAGATTTTGACGACTATGGAATGTCATGTATCAACAACGACTTGGGAATTGCCTTTGAAAAAGGCGATGGTGTTGAACAAGATTATGACAAGGCTTTTGATTACTTTAACAAGGCAATAGAAGGCGGTAATGTATATGCCAAGTATAATGTCGCTAATATGTTTCTTCAAGGTAAAGGACGAAAGAAAAACGTGAGAAAAGCCAAGCAATATGTATTGGAGGCTCTTAATGATAAAGACGAAGGAGAGTCCGTAAAAGAACAAGCCATAAAAAGTGCGCAAGAAGGTGATAAAGAAGATATTGCTTTATTGAAATTATGTGGAATTTTATAAAAATATACACATTTTTTACTGATGTGATGAAAATTATGCAAAAAAAATTGAAATTTTTAAACGAATTAGGCGTTTTTTATTCCATTTTCTTTTTGCCATTTTTCTTCATTTCAAATTCCTTTACGGTGCGTTCCACAACTTCTTTGAGTTGGTAGGTCGCCACGCCGAGGGGACGGTCAACGCCACGGAACGACCACTCCACAATGGTCTTGTCCGACGATTTGCAAATTATCAGACCTATTGAAGGGTTGTCATCGGGTTCTTTGAGGAGTTCTCGGCTGCCGAAACGTAGAAATTGATTTTGCCCGCAAATTCCGGAGCATTCCCAATTCGTCAGCAACTTGCTGACGAATTATAACTTGCTCATAATAAAATTGATACCAACGTTTCATATATTTTATGTTGGTAACTGAAAAGCCTGTTTCTTTTGGAAACTCTTTTTTCAAATCCAAACTGAGTTGGTTGAAAAAATCTATT
>JAEEGK010021432.1_pt1 | contig 13649 bp, 8 predicted proteins | sample 8958771 | NCBI WGS metagenome assembly JAEEGK01 (sample SAMN16246547, study PRJNA631951) | gut metagenome | biome: gut microbiome; feature: rumen; material: SC-attached | host: Bos | place: Iran: Karaj | collected 2018-10 | reverse complement strand
CCCAATCCCCAATCCCCAATCCCCAATCCCCAATCCCCAATCCCCCATAAAATGATACACAAAAAATTTAAAAAAGTTAAGCAAAAATGCTTTTAAGCAATTTTTTTATATTTTATTAAATGTAATTTATATATTAATTTTATTCTTTTTTCATTTTATAATTGATGTCTTTTAATTGTCATTTATAATAATATTATTATAAAATAATTTTATAAATATTTATTACTATAAAAATGATATTTTAAAATTTCCCATTTAGTAATTAATTCATTAATATCATCTTTATCTTCATTTAAAGTCATAAGAACTTTATCACAAATTTCTTCAATTCCCTCTTTTTGAAAATATATAAAAGATTCATGACATATATTTTGAGCAGAATGATAAAGTAATTTAAATATATTAGTCGTTGCAATTATACAAATATTTTCAAAATTATTTTTTTTTGAATTTAAAATATTTTCCAATATGTTTAATATTATTGAAGTTATTTCATCTTTTCGAATAAAAAGTAATAATTCATTTACTGTTGAATAATTAATTATATTACAAATAAAGATTAAAATTTCATTATAAAAAGAAATTGAGTTACAAGTATCTTTTTTAATTACATTTATAATTAAATTGATTTGATTGGTTTCATTTATAATTTTTCTAAACAAATCTTTTTCTGAAAAAATATTATTTATATTCCAAAAAGCTTTTTGTCTGATAATTTCAGAAATATTAAAATTAGAGTTTATTATATTATACAATTTGTTTAAGAGACCATAATTAATTAATTTTTCAACTTTTTGAATTGAATAAGCTGTTAAATTTCCAAAAAAATTCAAAATTAAAATTTCAACTTCTTCATTATCAAATTCAATATCTAATAAAAAACTAATTAAATTATAATTATAAAACTCATTCATTATTATTTCATTATCATTTTGACTTATATAAATCATTCCTTCAATTGAATATTTTGAAATTTCAATTAATTCATTTTTAGATAAATTTCTTCCTGATAATAAAGAAGATATAAATAATTCTTGAACTTTTTTTAAGAAATTTATATTTATTTCAAATAATTTATCTAATTTAATTAAATTAAAAAACCAAGTTAAAATAATTAAAAGTTCATTAGAAATCATTTTTTCTTTTGAATAATTTAATAATAAATCAAATATTCCTAATTTTAAAAAAATTGTTTGATTAACTTGATTTTTGTCAATAATATTACCAAAAAATCTTATTAATTTAATAATAATTTCTTCATTTTCATTATATACATTTAATATTTTTACATAATTATTTAAAAATCTATCCTCAGAAATAAAGTAATTTTGTTTAGAATTAAAATCTTCATTTGGTATATTAAATATCATTAAAGAAGAATATAAAAAAATATTTATTAATTGTTCTATGAAATTAGGAAAAAAAAATTTTTCTAAAATATAATGACAAATTACTATAAAATCATTATTTATTAAAGTAATAAAATTAAAATTTTGTTCTTCTTTTTTTTCTTCTTCAAATTCAAAGTTTGAGATTAACATTTCCTTTATTTTTATTAATAAATTTAATGTTATTTCTTCTTCATTTTTATTGTTTTTCAATTGAATTAATAAGTTATCAATTTTTTCTATGTTTAAATTTTTTAAAGAATTTATTCTTCTTTCTAAAAAATTATTATTTAACTTTTTCTTTCTTAAAGACAAAATTTCATTTTGATTTCTCAATTTAAAATTATTTAAATTTAAAATATCCAATTTAAATCTTTTTTCATTATAATTCATTTAATATATTAATATTTTAAAAATAATTTATAACAAAGGAAAAAAATTATAAATAAGATATATATTCTATAAAAAAAAGTATCTTCTTAAATTTTATATTCAATGATTTTAAATAAAATATCTTTCATAATAATCATAATCTTTTTTTCTATCCCAAAAAATGATTGATAATTTTTAAAAATTAAATAAATCATAAACTTAATATTATAATATAAAAAATAAAATAAATGTTAGATGTAAAAATAAATGTAATCAATTTTAAAAAATAATAAATGAATTATTCTAAACAATTAGTTTAATTAACTTTATTTTTTTTGAAGAAAAATAAGGTCCTACCGAGGTTCGAACTCGGATCAAGGGATTCAGAGTCCCGTGTGCTACCATTACACCATAGAACCATATTATATTTTCATTTTAATATAAACATTATAAATATTATCCTAATAAAGATTTTAAAAAAACTAAAAGGATATTTACTATATATAAATATCAAAAAAAAATATAAACTCTTACATTGAAAAAAAATGTTATCAAATATAATTTCATCATTATGTTCTTGTATTGAACAAAATGAAGAAAAATCAGCAGTGAGATTAAATATAGAAAACAAACAAACAAATTTATTGAATCTACAACCAACAACAATAACAGAGATTTCAAATTTTTCAATGAAAAGAATTGGAACTATTGTTACTCATGGAACTCATTTAGGAATGCATTTTAGATTTGAAAATTCAAAAATCAATGTTTTAAAAAATCAAAGTTGTAAAAATAATTTAGTTAAAATTAGAACTTTTCAAGAAGAAGAAAATATAGTTAAAAAAAAAAGATTACAACACAAATTAAGAACAGAAAATGAATATTTTCAGGATTTTCAAAAAAAAGTAGATAGTTTAATTTCTGAAAGTTTAGATATTAAAAGTGTGAGTGAAAGTGATGATAGTGGTATGAGTCAAAAATAAATAAAATGTATTTATTTTTTTGATTCAATTTATAAATATAATGGGATAAAAATTTTTTTTGAATATAAATATCCAATCGTTGTTTTATTTACAATTAATTGTAAATATATATTTTAATTATCAAGATAATATTATGATGAAATTTGATTGATAAAATGTAAATAAAAAATAAAAATATATTATTATGATCTTTTCAAAGTAGTAGATCTTTTATTTGATGAATTTGATAATTTTATTATAGAATTATTTATAAAAAATTATTTATAAAAAAAATATAATATATTTTTAAAATTTGAAACATATTAATTTTTCTTAAATAATTTTTACAATGAGTAATTTAGTTAACATTAAATAACAAATAAAATTTATTTTTTTAATTGTTTTTTTTTGTTGAATATACAAATGATTATTATACCTTAATCAATGAAAAAAGAATTTTATTTTTTTTAATTGAAGTGAATTTCTTTTATTATCTGATGAATACTGATATGTTTTTATTCAATATCTTTATTTATTCGATTATTAATTTTGAACTTTTAGTTATTTTACTATTTTTAAACTATTTAAATTTTTAACTTAAAATTCTTTATTTCCTATAAAAATAATTATTTAAATCTATATTAATTTGGATATAATAATCTTGTTATCTTTTTTTCCAAATTTTGTTTATTTTTTTTGGGATATCAATTACAATAGATTAATTTCTTAACTTATGATTAAATTATTTCATCTTCTTTCAAATATTGTAAAAAATAATTTTTATATATGAAAAACTTATAATCATTTATTTAATTAAATCTTTAAATTATCTTTCATTTTCAGAAAAATTAAAGTCTTTCTTTTAATATCTTGATTTATTGTTTTAAAATTACATCAAGGAAAAACATACATTTTTTTAATATTTTCATTTAAACTTTTTCATTATTATTTTGGGAATTAATTGGTTTTTCATTTGTGCTCTTATTATTTTTCATATTTAATAAACTTAAATTTTATTTCATTTATAAAAATTTATAATGTACATTATAAAGAAAAAATGAAAACTTTCAATTATTTTAGTAATGCAAAATCAATAAATATTTCTAATCAAAAAATATCAAAGAATAAGAGTATAAACCAAAATACTTCAGAAAATAATAATGAAGATAATACAAAATTAGAAACTCCAAAATTTTCATCACCAATAAATCATTCACATACTTATAAAAAAGTGACAGAAAAAGATTGTACTGATTTAAAAATATTAGTAAAAAAATCTGTAGATGATATAAATGATTTATTAAATTTAAAAGAATTACAAAATCCAATAAATAATAAAAATAATATAAAACATACATCTGCATTATCACTTGATAATAATGTGAATAAGACTTTAAAAAGTGATAATAGAAATTTAACTAATTCAAAAACAAATTTTACTTTTAATATAAATAACTATATTAATATTCCTTCAAATAATATGAATAATACTAAAAAAATAAATAGATATGAAGAAGAAAGTGATAGAAATCAAACTGATAAACAAATGGTTAATTATAGTACTAATATTAAAAGTAAAACTCAACAATTTATTCCTGAAAAATTAATTAAATCAATGAATAGTATAACTGTAAATAAAAAAATAGTTAATAATAATATTAATGGATTTAAACAAAAAGAAAATAAAAAAATAAATAATAATAATTTTTTAAATAATAAAATAACAATATCTCCAAATTCGAAAAAAATAAATGAAGATAAATTAAAAAAGGAAAAAAAAAGTATAAAAAAAATTCTTTCTCATACTCAGAAATTAAAGAATACATCAGATATAAATATATTCAATCAAAAATTTAATTCTTCAATAAATGATACTTCACAATTAAATCATCAATCAAATACTCCAAGAGAAATTGAAAAAAAAGATTTAAAAAAGAAAAATAATTATATTCGTTCTATTTCTTCAAATTCTAAAATTTTTATAAGAAATATTAATAGTTCAACAAATATAAAAAAACATAATAATCCATCTTTATCAAAAGAAAAAGAAAAATTAAATTATCATCAAATTTTAAATAAAATATATTCAAAAGAATTTCCTTATGAATTAGGAAATACAAATGATATTTTAAAATTAATGTTATTTTTAAATGAATATTTAATAAATAATAATGTTTTAAAAGATTATTATCTACCTCAAAATAGAAATTTATTAAATGAATATTCTAAATATTTAGCCTCTAAAATAAATGTAAATTATCCTGAAGCAATTGAAATTAATCATAGTGAATTAGATAATGTAGTTTATAGTGCTAAAATTATTCAAAGATATTGGAGAAAAAAAAAAGTCACAAAATTTTTAAAAAAGAAAAATACTGAAAGTCATGAGTTAAAAAAAATGGTTGTTAATAATTATATTCAAAGAGGAGGATATAAAGTTAAAAAAATTATTGGATTGTTTAATTCTTTAGTTGAAAATTTCGCAACTTTAAGTTATTATGATAATGATTTAAATGAAATGTTTCATTATACAGCTAAAATAATTAATAATAATTTAACCAAATATGAACAACATTTATTGTATAAAAATTATATTAATAATATAGTTTTAGAAAAATATAAATAACAAGTAATTTTTTCCTGAAATTCTTTAAAATAATTTTTTTCATATATTCTACTCATTTTCTTTTATTTGTTTCTTATAATAACATAATTATGAAATTATAAAAAAATAAAACCTTCTTCAATTAATTTAAATTCTTAAATTCAAAAAAAATAAATTATTCAAAATATCATTTAAAAAAAAATGTTTGATATTACAAAAGAAGAATCACAAAATTCAGTTAGAATGTCATGGAACGTACTACCATCAAATCCAATAGACCTTCAACGTTACATAGTACCATGTGGAATTCATTACACTCCATTAAAGCAAGTAGAAAATCTTCAAATATTAGAATATGAGCCTTTAACATGTAAAATATGTAAAAGTGTAATAGCTCCTCAATTTCAAATAGATTTCCGTTCAAAAAGCTGGTCTTGTCCTTTTTGTGAATCAAAAAATATGTTTCCAACAATTTATGCACAAAATATTTCTGAACAAAATTTACCTGCTGAACTTTTACCAGAAGCAACAACAATTGAGTATAAATTAAATAAAAAAGAAAGTAAATTTCCTGTTTTTATGTTTTTAATTGATATTGCAATTGAAGAAAGTGAATTATCAGAATTAAAAGAAACAATTCAAAGTACATTAAGTTTAATTCCTCCAGAATGTGAAATAGGAATAATAACTTATGGTACAATGTGTAATTTAGTAGAATTAGGTTTTACTGATTTTCCAAAAATGTTTGTTTTTAAAGGCGAAAAAAAATATTCAGCTCAAAATATAGTAACTCAATTAGGTTTATTTAATAAAAATGATCCTAGAATTCAAAGTCAAAACAGTAAAAAATTTTTAGTTCCTTTAAAAGATAGTGAATTTGCAATTAATTCATTTTTAGATGATTTATTCCCAGATCCATTTCCAGTTGGATTTGAAGAAAGAAAAAGTAATTGTTTAGGTTTAGCAATTAATGTTGCAATTTCACTTTTAGAATCTGTTCATAATGGAGAACCTTGTAGAATTTTCATCTTCGCTGGAGGACCTTGTAATATTGGAAGTGGAAAAATTGTTGATTTAAAATTAAAGGAAACTATTAGAAATTATTTAGATTTTGAAAAAGGAAATGAAAATACTTATCATTTTCAAGAAGCTATTAAATATTATGAAGAATTAGCTGATAGAGCTTTTAAAGCTAATCAAATTATTGATATTTATTCTTGTTGTTTAAATCAAATTGGACTTTTGGAAATGAAATTCTTAGTAGAAAAAACTGGAGGTGTTATGTTATTAACTGATTCTTTTTCAACTCGTTCTTTTAAAGATACTTTCAATAAAATATTTGAAAGTGATGAAGAAGGAAATTTAAAAATGTGTTTTAAAGGAAGAAGTGAACTTTTCGTAACAAAACCATTAAAATTAAAAGGAGCACTTGGTCATTTAGTATCAATGAATATAGTAAATAATGAAAATAATAATTTAAAGATGGTAAGTAATGATTATCCAATAGGACAAGGAAATACAAGAGTATGGAATTTAGGAGGAATAGATTCAACATCAACATATACATATATTCTAGATGTAGATTCAAATAATCAAAATAATAATTATAGATATGGAATAATACAATTTCAAACAAGTTATATTGCTTCAGATAGATCAACTAGATTAAGAGTAACAACAATAAAAAGAAAAATTTCACCTGATTTACAAAATAATAAATATGAAGTTGCTCAAAGTTTTGATCAAGAAGCTGCTGCAGTCTTACTTGCAAAAATAGCAATTGATAAAAATATAAAAGAAGAAAGAAATTTAGTTTTACGTTGGATTGATAAAACATTAATTAAATTAACATCTCGTTTTGCAGAATATAACAAAGATGAACCATCATCATTTAGATTAACAAAAGAATTTGCATATTTCCCTCAATTTATATTTTATTTAAGAAGAAGTTTTGTTCTTAAAAATTTTAATGCTTCTCCAGATGAAGTAACTCAATTTAAAACAATACTTTTAAGAGAAAATGTAACAAATGGAACAATAATGATTCAACCAGCATTATATTCTTATTCAGGAGAAAATCCAGAATCAACTCCAGTTCTTTTAGAAATAGAAAATATGAAAAGTGATGTCGTTTTATTATTAGATGCTTTTTTCTTTGTTTGTGTTTGGTATGGAGAAGATGTTTGTAAATGGAGAGATGCTGGTTATCAAAATGAACCTGGATATGAAAATATTAAATATATGCTTGATAATCCTGTTGATTATGCTCAAAGTATTGTTAGTGAAAGATTACCTTCTCCTAGATTCATTAGTGCTGATTATGGTACTGGACAAGAAAGACTCATTAAAAGCGCTTTGGATCCTAATCTTAGCGGGGCTAATGATTTAAAAGAAGGTTATTTTGTCACTGATGATGTTTCTTTAAAAGTTTTTATGGAACATTTAATTAGAAAAGCTGTTTCTAGTTAGTTTGCTTTTATATTTGTTTTTTATATAGTTAATTAAATTTCAATTGATTTGGAAATGATATTTTTTTTAATTTCAAGTTTTACTGTTATTACTTTCTAACCTTTAAATATAATTTTCCTTCCAAAAATTTATTTTTAATATTTTGAAATTAAAAATATGGTTTTAAGATTGAAAGTTCACAATATTTAATTAAAAACAGTGAAATGTATTTTTGTGAATTCAACAATAGGAAATTTGAAAATAAATAAAGTATTTATTTTAAATAATGAAATAATTAAAAAAAAATTAAAGAATGGGTGTTTGTTGTGGAAATGAAAAAAAGAACGTACGTCGTTCAAGAAATACAGAAACATCTAAAAAAAATAATTTAAAAAAAACAGATCCAAACTCATCAGATCATTTAGAGATAAATATAAATGAAAGGGAAAAAATATTAAAAAGAGGAATAACACATGAATTAAAAAATTTGATAGATAATTTTGATGAAGATATAAATAGTTATGTATTTGGTCAAAATAAAACTTTATTAATTGAAGCATGTATAGTTTGTCCTAATTCAGAGGTTATTGATTTAATTATGGAAAAAGGAGCTAATATTGATTGTCAAGAATATCAAACTGGAAATACTCCTATTTTTATTACTTCTCTTGATTTAAAAGTCGATTTTGTCCAAAAAATTTTAAAGTATCATCCTAATTTATCTCATAAAAATCATAATCAACAAGATATTTTTGAGTTTTTAAAATTTGAATTGTTTGATCAAAGAAAAAGTTTAAATAGAGAAATGAGTAAAGAAGAAAAAAAAAAATATGAACAAATCGAAAATATGTTAAAAAATGCTATTAAAAATCAGGATTAAAATAAATTTTTTTGTATTAAATATATATATAAAGATTTTATAATCTATATTAATAAAACTTGAATAATTAAAATTCAAAAGTTTATTTGGCAATAAGAGATTTAAGAGAAAATAAAGAGAAATGAAGTGAAATATTAGGAATAAATAAATCAAAAAGGTTAAAAATATATTTTAAATAAAATTTAGATAATAATAGGATTTGAATATAAGGTTTCAATATTTTTTCTATACTTATGCCTTAATTCTTAGACATAATATCTTGTTTTTAATTTTTTTTTGAAAATAATTTTATGTATTCTGCTTTTTAAAACTATCTATTACTTATTTTTAAACAATTTTTAAAAAATAAATTAATGAGTTTATAAAAAAATTTTTGATTTATTTAAAATTATAATAATTGATTTTATATTATATAATATGTTCCCGTTATAACGGAATCCATATATAAATTATGTTATAAAATTATAAAAATTTATTCTTTCCAAATAAAAATATTTTTTCCATTTATTTAACAATCAATCAAAAGAAAATTCTAATAAAACTATTAACAAAAAATGAATAAAACTATTAGAACAATATAGAAAATATATATTTAATCCCAAATAAAAATAATGTTTTTATAACTCAATATTTTTTCTTACATATAATAATAATCATCATCAAAAGTATAACCAAAGAAATCATTGTTGAAAATAGTATTAATTTGATTATCAATATTTTTCCTTTCTTCTTTTTCTAAAATATTTTTAGAAAAAGGATAAGGAGGATACGACAATTTTGAAATTGCCGAAGTTTCTTTGTTATTACTTAATGATGTTTCATTTGAGTAAACAAACTCATTGTTATTATTTCTATTTTTCTCAATATTATTAACATTTTTATTGATATAATTATTATTTATAATATTATTATTTTCATCTAATTTCTTTCTTTTTAAAGTAGAATGAAATCTATTTTTTATCATATCAGTTGTTCTATCTTTAAAATAATTATGAATTTTTGACCATTTAGGACCAAATTTTTCATATAAATTTAAAAGCAAATTATCTTCTTCAACTGAAAATTTATTTTTATTTATATTTGAAGCTAAAACATTTATATATCTATCTCTTATTTGTTTTCCTGTTCGAGTTTTTATTATTTTACTTATTTTTGACCATGATGTTCCATATTCGTTTATTAATGATAATATTAATTCATCTTCTTCTTTCTTCCAAAAACCTTTTTTTATTCCTGGTCTTATTCTCTTATATCTACTAAAACATTGAAGAGGATTTTTTTTCTTAAAGTATGATGATATTTTCTTCCAATTTTTTTCATTATTTTCTTGTACTATGTTTATTAACTTTTCATCCTCTTCTTTTGACCACTTTTTCTGATTTCTTACCTTTTTTATTGAAAATATCTTTTGTTTTCGTTTATTATCTATCATTTTTTTTTTTTTTATTTTTTTATATTATAGATAATATTATTAAAATTATTAAAAAAGGACTTTTACCACAAAACTAAATTTTAATTTAATCACATAAATGATTTTTTTTATATAAGATTATAATTGAATAATAAAAAAATATTAAAAAAAAAAATAAAATAAATTTCAAAAAATAATAAATTTTAAATATTTTATTGATGATATAACTGATTAGCTCTTTCTCTTGCAATTTCATAAGTTAAAGAACTTCCAGAGCATCTTTTTCCTTGAGTAAGACAAAAATCAGGTTTAGAACTTTGATTAAAAGAAACATTACAATTCTGATTATCAACAGGAGCATCACCCCCATATTTCATATTGAAATCAACAAAAGACCAAAAATTTTTATAAGATTGGTCAAAAGCTTGTTTTTGAACTGTTGTATCATGAAGCAATATTCTTGAATCAAGACCTACAAATTTATTTATCATATCTAAAGGAATTGGTTGTTTGTAAACATCGTTTGGATCATCTTTTCTTATTTCTGAAAGGTTATTTAATGTTGAGACATATTGTGAATGCATTTTTTTTATTTATTTTTTTTATTTATATTTTTTTTATATTAAATTTATTTACTGTTTATTTTTTGTTTAACATATTTAAAAAGATTAAATATTTACTTTTAAATACATAAAGTACTTTTTATGATATAATGAAATAAAAAGAAGAAAAAGAAAAAAAGTATATTAAAATATTTTTTATTTTTTCTTATTTTTAATTAAATATTATTTATATAAAAAGTAATAAAAGGTTTTAATAATGAATAATATATTGAATCTAATTTAAAATATTTTATATTATTAGAAAAGTAAATTGAATATAAAGAATTAAATTTAATTTATATAATGATTTATTTTTTAAACTTTTAATAAAAACATCTTCACTAAAAAATTTTCATTTTTTCAGAATCATGAATAGTATTAATAGAAGTTAAACTTGTTTGATATGATAAAGTTTCATTACAATTTTTAGTTTCCTCATCTTTATTATTATTATTTTCTTGTTTTAAAATTTCTTTTTCTCTTTTACTTAAAAATCTTCCTCTTTTTCCTCTTTCTCTATTCATTGCATGTTTATGTCTTGATTCATGTAAATAATTATTTTTTTTAATATCATTTAAATGATATAAATCATTTAATTTTTTTCTTTTTTCTCTTCTCTTTAATATCCTATAATATTGTCTACTATTTACATAAATATATTCATTCTCATTTAAAGACTTTATTGGTATTTTAATATTATAATAATCTTTTTTTAAAAGAGAATATTTTTCAAAACCATTTAAATAAGGAATTTTAGAAAAATTTCTATAATAATCTGGATTATCATATATTGAAGAATCAACATAAACACAATTAACATAATTTATTTTGACTTGTTGATTTAGTTTATTAAAATTACAATTCATTGAATCTGATATTTCCAAATTATGAAATATTTCATTTTGACTATGAAAATAATTTTCTTCTTTGTTTTGAGATTCACTTTCCATTTTTTCAGATTTATTATTTACACCTCTTTTATTTATTTTTTTATTGAATATCTAATTAGATAATTAAAAAAAATTTATTAAAAATAACTTATTTAAAACATTAATTAATTCATTTATTGTATTTTGTATTTTTTATTTATTTGATTATGAAATATTATATAAATTTAATGGAAGGACAATCCTGTTTAGTACAGTTTAAATATAAATGTAATATTAACAATGAAGAAGAAATAAGAGTAATTGGAGGAAATGAAAAAATAGGAAATTGGAGTGTAGGAAATGCAAAAAAAATGAAATTTGATTCAAAAGAAAATATTTGGATTTCAGATAATATTTCTATGCCTCAAAATATTACAATAGAATATAAGTATACAATATTTAAAAATAATCAATTAATTAAATGGGAAGAATTACCATTTAATAATAATAGAAAAATAAATACAGGAAATAAAACAAAATTAGTTATATTTGATAAAGAAAAAGATCCAAATGGAATAATTGAAAAATCAGATAATATTAATAATATCAAAGAACAAGAAAAAAAAGATGAAAATGAAAATAAAAAAGTTGAAGAAGATGATAAATATAAAGATTTAAATTATGAATCTTTTATTGAAGATGATGAAAATGATGCAAGAAGACATTCTTTTCATGGAAAAGAATATTCAGAAGGTGAAGATCAAGTTATTATGGTAAGTTTATATTTACCATATAATGGAGTTAAAATTGATGATAAATTTGAAATTCAAATTACAAATGATCCTTTGTATCATACTTTACATAAATTGATTGCAAATAGTAAAAATGTAAAATGGTTTGGAACAATAAAAAATCAAAATTTACTTTCTGAAGAAGAAAAAAGTGAAATATCAAAGAAATTAGAAGAAAAAAATATGTATTTATTGAATTATGATGTAGAATTATTTAAAAAAATCCAAAAATTATTTGCAGATATATTTGAACCAATATTTCATTATCAATCATTTTCTCCAAATACATTAGATGAAATATCAAATTTTGAAGAATATTGGGAAGCATATTTAAAATTAAGTGAATTAATAAGTGATCATATATTAAATTGTGTGAATGAACATACATTAATTTATTTGCATGATTATCCAATGTTTTTAGTTCCTTCACTTTTATATTCAAAATGTGCTAAAAATTATTCAGAAGAAATTTTCCAAAATTTATCAATTGGTCTTTTTATTCATGCCACTTTTCCATCATATGAAAATTTTAAAAAATTACCATATAGAGAAGAAATATTAAAATCAATAATGAATTGTTCAGTTATTGGTTTTCATACAAATGATCACAGTAGAAATTTTTTAGTTACTTGTAAAAGATTATTATCAATTAATTATGAATCTACTTTAAATGGTGATATTGCAGTTAATTATTTTGGAAGAACAGCAATGATTAGAGTACAAAAAGTCACTCCTGAAATTGATTATATTAAAGAAGATTCTTCAACTGAAGAATTTAAAAAATTTTATGATAGAATCAAAAATAAATATCCTGATAAAAGTATTTTTGTCTCTGTTGATGATATGAAAATGTTATCATGTATAAAAACAAAAATGGAAGGATATAAAAAATTCTTAGAAGATTTAGGAGATAATGTTTCAAAATGTGTATATTTATTATTTATAAGAATAAGTACAGATGAATTAGATAAAGAAGGAAAAATTTTTCAAGTAAGTGAAAGTCAAAAAGAAATGTTAGAAAAAATAGATGAATTATGTAAAGAAATAAAAGAAGAATTTGGAGAGAATGTTATAGATGTAATAAAAGAAAAATTATCATATGAAGAGAGATTAGCTGTTTTTGCAAGTTCAAATTGTTTAGTTAGAACTTCAAAACAAGAAAGTTATTCTTTAGGGGTTTATGAATTTTTAATTTTAAAAAAATTATTCAATCAAGAAAATAATTTTTCATATATGTTAAGTGAATTATCAGGAATGACTTCTTCACTTGCTTCTTCAGTTAAAATTAATCCTTATGATTATGATTCTGTTTATAAAGGTT
>JAEEGK010021430.1_pt1 | contig 13650 bp, 7 predicted proteins | sample 8958771 | NCBI WGS metagenome assembly JAEEGK01 (sample SAMN16246547, study PRJNA631951) | gut metagenome | biome: gut microbiome; feature: rumen; material: SC-attached | host: Bos | place: Iran: Karaj | collected 2018-10 | reverse complement strand
TTAAAAAATTTTAAATTTAATTTCAATAATTATACTTTTATTTTTCCTATTTTAATAATAATGTATTTCTTTAGTTTGTTATATTTTTTATAAAAAAATAATAAAATATTTGACTATTTATTTAACAAAATCTAATAAATTATTTTATTCAATTAATGAAGTTTCATAATTTTAACATTTTTAATTTCAATTATTTTTCTTATTTTTAAAATAAAGGGGGATTATGCAACAACATTAAAAGAAAAAAAAAATACAAATAAATTATTAATAACAAATGTAACAAAAATGATTTTAATTATAATTCATTATTAAAATATAATTTTACAAAAATAAAAATTCATTCAAAAGAACATCAAAAAGTTGATGTTTAAATAAATTATAATACATTAATTTTAAGTTATTTTCATCGAAATTCAAATAGAGCAATATTTAGAATTAGAGATTATAATTCATATTTTTATATTTATTCTCAAAATATTATTATTTGAAAAAAATAACTAAATTTCAAAACTGAAAAAAAATGAGATAATAATAATATTATTCAATTTAAATAATAAAATATGACATAACCTAATTAATATTCTTTGAAAAAAGATATATTAGATAAATATTTAATAATGATGATTTAATTATTTTAACTCATTTATATATTATTAAAAATTTAAAATATAAATGTTTTTATTATATTGTTCTATAGATTTAAATTTTCAAATATAAATTAAAACTATAAATTAATTATAATATATTATAGAATTATCATTATCAACATTATTATTTATTATTACAAACAGTAACATAATTATTTTTAATATATTTAAAATTTAAATTTTTATATATAAAAAAATAAAATCATTCTTTATTTAAACATACAAATAAATTAATTTATTATTATATAACTTTCTTATTAAAATTTAAGAAATAATTTAAATTTAACAAAATGATTTCTTTATTTGAAAAAACATACATTGAAAAAAAAATTTTAAATATTATTATAATACATACAAAAACAACAATTCTAAAATAAAAAAAATTTAAAAACCCATACAACCAACTCAAAAAAAAAATAAAAAAAAAGATATCAAAAAAATAATAAAACCCAAAAAACAAAAAAAAAAAAAATAAAAAAAAAATATGTCAGACAGAAACTACAATCAAATAGATACAAACAGTCAAAACTTAAATTTAAACAACCCCCAACAATTAACATCACCAAAGCAATCAATAGTTCAACAAACTCAAAACGAGCAACAACCAATGATGGATCAACAAGGAATAATGCTTCCAATGATGATGGCAGTTGTTCAAAATGGTTACATAATAGTTGATCCATTAGAAATATTAAAAACAGCCCCAGTTGTAAAAATAAAACAACAATTAGAATTAATTGAAATTATTTCAGGTTGTGAAACAAAAAATAGATATGATGTTTATGCTGAAGTTAATAATCAGAAATATTATCTTTTTCGTTGTAAAGAAGAATCTGGTTGTTGTATGAGATATTGTTGTACTGGTGATAATAGAGCATTTATTATTAAATGTACTTTACCTTCTGGTGAAGTATTTGCTAATTTTAATAGACCATTTAAATGTACTTGTGGTTGCTGTAATAGACCAGAAATGATTAATACATTTAGTAATGGTGAAAAATTTGGTACAGTTAAACAACCTTGTACTTGTTGTTCACCTCATTTTGAAACTTATGATGAGAAAGATGGAATTAAGTATATTTTAGAAATTGATTGTTGTCAATGTGGTTTTTGTTGTAGAAGAGGAGTTTGTGGGAAATGTACTGAAGTTAATGGGAATATTTTTAAAAATGATAATTTACAAAAACATGTTGGAACTTTTAGAAAAAAAGAAAAATGTATTCAAGAAATGGGTAGTAATGCTAATACTTTTACTATGAATTTTCCTAATGATGCTGATGTTAATGATAAGTTAAATTTAATTGCTGGTATTATACTTATTGATTATATGTTTTATGAAACTACTGCTGATGAATCTCAGTCTATTGGCTTTGGAAGTAGTGGTGGAAGTGGTAGTATTGCTACTGGATTTGGAGGAAGAAGTTATGGGGCTAAAGGATATGCTGGTAGGAGAGCTAGTTTTACTAGAGTTGGAAGAAGGAAATAAAAATGGTTTTTTTGTATATATTTTTATGGTTTTTTTTATTTTTTTTTTTTTAGTAATATTTTTTTATTTTATTTCTTTTTTTAGTAAATGATTTTTAAATAAGAAATAATTATTCATTTTTTAATTTTTTTTAATATCTTTCTATTTTTTTTTTTTTTTTGGAAAATCTTTATTATAAAATTTATATATTTTTTTATAATAAATGTAAAATGAATATATATTGATTTTTTTTATTTATATATATTAAATAATTGTGTTAATTTAAGCATAAATTTACTTTTTATATATAAATAATATAAAAATTTATTAATCACTAAGTTTAAAATAATTTGATTTTTTTGCAACTTCTAAATTTACTTTAGTTAATCTTTCTATTATAGGTAAAATTACTTCTATACTCATATATTGACTATATAAATTTTGATAAAAAAACAACCAATTATATTTTTTAAATTTTCCTAAAATTTTTAGAGGCAGTAAATAATCTAATAATCTTATTTTGAAATATTTTTTATATGATTCATTAATAAATACTAAGGAAGATTTTGTAGGTTTTATTTCACAAAAATTATTTACAACTGGATTATTTTTTAAAGTTTTACTTCTAGTAGGAAAATTATCTTCATTTTTCTTAATAATATTATTAGATGAAATATCTATATTTAAATTATTAATAATAGTTGAACTTTTACCAGCTATAGTTTTTTCATATTTTTCTTCTAAAATGATATGATTAATAATATCTAATAACATTCTTTTTTTAGAAAAATAAGAACAAATAAATTGAAAAATTATATGGATTAAATCAATAAATCCTCCTATATTTCTAATAACATCTTGAATTTTAACATAAGTTCTACTATGAATTTTTTTTCTATCATTACAAGTTAAAACGACTTCTAATAAAGCATTTGGAGAATAATATTCTTGATCTTCTTCTTTTACAAAATCTAATCTTGTATGATCACTTTCAAAAAATTCAAACAAATGTTTTTTTTTAAATAATAATCCATTATCAGAAATATAATTACCAATAGTAAAATAGTGATAATATCTTTTTGTAACTTCTTTTGCAATAACATACAATTCATTTCTAACATATTGAACAATAGGATTAGTATAATTATTATGTTCAGTATTTTCAGTTAAGTAAATAATTTCTAAATATGAATTATTAATATAATTATAAATATTTTCTTCACTTTCACATATAATTGAATTATTATCACTTGAATTTTCACATTTATTTAAATGAATTTCTAAAATATCATAACCATTAATATTATCTCCAAATCTTCCTCCTACACTTAAATTTTGTCCTGGAAGGACACATAAAAATTTATTATAATCAAAATCATACATAAAATTATTATTTCCAATATAATGAATTTTAGGGTCACATTTTTGTAAAATAATTGATTTTGATATTCTTTTCATTTCATAAACTCCTTGTTCATTTATAAATATATTATGTATATTTCTATCAAAAGTTAATGATAGATAAGATGAATTTAATGATTGATATGATCTTTCCCAATTTACAAATCCAATCATAAAAGGAGTTTTTGAGAAATCAAATAATGTTTTTTTTTTTATTGGAATAAAATTTGTCATTATTACAAATCCAGTACGATTTATTAAATCTAAACTATACAATATTACTATAAAAATTACTATTATAAATGTTAATAAAGTTAAAAGTATTCCTGAAAATGTTGTGTATTTTTCTGATTTTTTATAACGAAGAGAAAATGGGAGTCCATATATATTTATTGTTTGAAAAAAATCATTTGTTTGAAACATTTATTATATGCTTTATATTTATTTATTACTTTTTTTTTTAAAATTTTTTTTTTTTAAAATTTCTAATTTAAGAACAAAGAATAAATATAAATGCATTTATAATCATTTTTAAAATTATTTTTTCATAAAAGAATATTATTTAAAATTTCAAAAAAGTAATAAGCATTTTTGCATTATCCAATACATAAATTAAACCCAAATCAAAATAAAAGAAAATATTATAAATATTCAAGAAATTTGTTAAATTTGAAAAAATTAAATAATAAAGATTATTCCTCAATTTTTGAACAAAAAGGAAGTTTAATTTATATATAAAATATTTGATTATAATATCTTAATTAATTTATTTTAAGTTTATGAAAGTTATTTTTAAATAAATGTATTTTATTTTTGTTTAATAATTTTTATAATTTTATAAATATTTGATTATAGATTAAACAAGAAATTATAATTGGAAAAATATCAAATCAAAGAAAAAGTATGGAAAATAATTGATAAAAAAATTTAATAATAAAAAGTATAATTTTTAATGTATCATAATTTTTTATATAAAAAACTAGATAATAATTAAATGAAAAATAAAAAATAGCTTAAATTTTGAATACAAATTCCTTTTCTAAAAAATAAAATATATAGAATAATTTTAAATAGGTTCTTTTATTACATTTATATAAAAAAAATAATTGATAAAAAATAAACCCTAATTTTCAAAAATTTTCTAAATTATTATTCAAAGAATAAAATAATAAAAATTTAAATCAATTTAATATTCAAAAAAAAAAAAAATGAAATCAAATATAGAAACATACCTCCGTTTAAAACCATTAATAACAAATGAAATAAACCAAAATCAACAAACAAACAATTCTTTATTCAACTCAACATTATCATCAATATATAACAATATAAATTATCAAAGTGAAAATCAAACTCAATTAAATTTAACAGAAAACCAAATAATAGATTATACATTAAACACTCAAAAAAACCAAATAACAATTCACATACCAGACGAAATGAGAAAAGGTTATGTAAATAATATGAAAAAATCATACGATTTTCAATTTAATGGAATTTTTGAACAAAATTCAACACAAGAAGAAATATTTGAAATAATAGGAAAAAAAATAATAAAAAAATCAATAGAAGGTTATAATAATTCAGTATTTTGTTATGGACAAACTGGAAGTGGTAAAACATTTACAATGTGTGGAAGTAAAAATTGGAAAGAAAGAGGATTAATTCCAAGAATATTAATTGAATTATTTAAAACAATAAGAGAAATTAAAAATTATACTTTTGATATTTTTATTTCTTATTTAGAAATTTATAATGAAAATGCATATGATCTTCTTGATAAAAATCATAGTGAAGTTGATTTAGAAAATTGGAAAAAAATAATAATATATGAAGATAATTATAATAATATAATGATGAAAAATTTATCAATGATTAAAGTAGAAAATGAACAACAAGCTTTAGATTTATTAATAACTGGAAATTATATTCGTCATATAAGTTCAACACAAATGAATATGGCAAGTTCTCGTTCACATGCAATTTTTACTTGTATTATTGAAGGTAGAGATTTAAATAATGAAATAATGAGAGTTTCTAAAATAAATTTAGTTGATTTAGCTGGAAGTGAAAGAATGAAATCTAATAATCAAAATATTACTTCAACAGAAACAAAATATATTAATTTATCTTTATCATTTTTAGAACAAGTTATTATTGCTTTAAATGAGAAAGAAAAAGGAAATAGAAGTCATATTCCTTATAGAAATTCATTAATGACTACTATATTAAAAGATTCACTTGGTGGAAATTGTAAAACTATTTTAATTGCTAATGTTTCTAGTGATATACATTATATTGATGAAACTATGAGTACTATGAGATTTGCTTTAAGATGTGCAAAAGTACAAAATGAAATTAGTAAAAATGAACATATGGATTTAAATATTTTAGTTAATAAATTATATAATGAAAATCAAGATTTGAGAAATAAGATTGAAATGTTTCAAAAAAATCAAGGTGGGAATTTTATTATTAATAAGAATTATTTAGAAATTTTAAATAAGGAATTAACTGATTTTGAAAAAGATGAATGTAAAATTTTAATTAGTGATTATTTAAATGATGAATCTGAAAATAAAAAAATTAATGCAAGTAATGCTAATCAATTATTTTATATTATTGATTTTTTAATTGATTATATTAAAAATAAAGAAAAGAAATATAAAAAAGAAATGACTGAATTATTACAAGAAAATAAAGAATTAATTAAATTAGCAAAAGTAGAAGATGAAAAATATAAAAAAATAAATGAAGTAATTCAAAAAAATAATCTAAGTCAATATTTTCGAGGTTTAATAAAAGAAAATAATGAAATAATAAATTCAAACGACAAAATTTCATCAAATCCACATAATATAAAATCAAATACAATAAATACATCAAAAAAAGAAACAAATAAAATATATTCAAAAGTAAAAGTAAAACAATGAAAAAAAAAGTCAAAAAAAAGTAAAAAAAAAATTATATAATAAAAAAATAATATTTTATTTATTTTCCTTTTTTAATATAATCAAACAAAACATTTCCAAATTCCACAAAAAACTTTTTAACACTATTTAAATCTTTAATAGAAGTTTCAAAATAATTCATTTTATTCTTTTGACAAAAATTTTGAATAGTATTAAAATCAACAACTTTATTTAAATCAGCTTTCATTCCAATACAAATAGGAACTAATCTTTCACCTCCATATTTTTTAACTTCTTTAATCCAATTTTCTAAATTTTGAAAAGAAGTTTTATTAGATAAATCAAAACAATATGCAATTGAATGAAGTTCTTGATATAATTCAGTTCTTATTCTTATTGAATCTTGTTTTCCACTAAAATCCCACATTCCATAATTAATTATTGCATTTTCTCTTAATTTTATTTTTTTAAATGTTATGTCTACTAAATTTGTTTCTCCTGGATGATTTATTACTTGTTCATCTTCTATTGAATAGTTTATTAATGATGTTTTTCCTACTCCTATATCACCTACAAATGCTATTTTTATTTGTTTTGGTACTATTGGATCTCTTATTTTTATATTTGGTTTTTCTAAATTAGGAATGTTAATTTTTTTATTGTACTTGCGAAGTATTCTGACATTTAATTTAATTTAAAATGTTTAAAATGGTTTTTTTTTTTTTTTTAATTTTTTTTTTTTAAATTTTGGAAATTAAATATTTAAAATTTTTTTTAAATATTAAAGTTTAAAAATTAATTTATTTAATAATAATAAAAATCAATTGAAAATTTATATATAATTTTTTTTTAAAATAAAAAATAAATATTCCATAATATTTAAAATTATATTTAATTGAAAATAAAATTTGAAAACTAAAAAACCGAACAATCTTTATCTTTATCACTGAATTTATTAATTTCTTCTTCATTACCAGTATCAAATTCCTGAGTAGATTGAGAAGTTTCAGGACTTTGAAAATGAACATTTTCATCTTCAACTTTTGCTTCATCTTCAATATTTAAATTTTTTAATAAATCTTCTTTTGTTTTTTTACCTATTTTTTCAACTTCTTCAAAAGCATAAATTGTAAATTTTAATTTCCCATTAATTAACATTTCAATATCTTCTTCCATTAAATAATCAATATGATGTTCAAAAACTTCATTAATATCAAAAGAAGTTTCTCTAACATTACCTTCATTATATAATTTAGAAGAAGTAAAATTTTTATCAACCAAACTTTCATATTTAATTTGTAAATTATGACAAAAATTATTTGGTAAACCATTAACACTTTTAATAATAACTTTATAATACAAACTTTGACCAATTAATTCATTAAAAGGATCATCAGGAACTTCATCAAATTCATTTCCATTATCATCAATTGGTACAATATCAATTATAATATGACCCATTAATTCACCATTACTTGAAATAATTGATAAAGTAGATTCATTACTCATTAAATAAGCAACTGGTTCTAATTTATAAAATGAATAACCTAATAATGAAGGTTTTGGTTCATCCCATAAAGGATCATCTGTATTTTTAATTGAAAAAATATCAAATTTATCATCATCATAATATTTAGTTAATAATTCTTTCATTAAATCATATCTATTATGAAATGTATCTGTTGTCCAATAATATACTGTTCCTTCTTCATAATTTTCTACTCTTATTAATAAGTTTTTTTCATCATTTTTTTCTATTACGTTATATGGTATTGTTAATATTAGTTTTATATTTCTTTGTAATTCTTTTATTAATATTTGCATTTTTAATATTTTTTTTACTATGTTTGAAACTGTACTTTGAAATTTTTCATTTGATCTATTATATTCACTGTTTTTTTTTAATGTTTCTGATTTTAATAATTCGTTTCTTTCTCTTCTTTCCATTTCTCTTTTTTTTTTCTCTTTTTTTTATTCTTATTTTTCAATTTTTTCCTTTAATGCTTGTTCCTTATATTTTCTTTCTTCTTCTAATTTTTTAATTTCTTCATTTTTACTTTTTTCCTTTAAAGTTTGTAATTCTTCAATTTTTTTTTTAAATTCTTCTTCCATTTTATTTTTCTCTTTAGTATATTCTTCTTCTAATCCTTTTTTCATAGAATTAATTTCTGCTTGTTTCTTTTTTTCACTTTCTTCCAATTGTCTCCTTTTATAATCATCTTGAAATTCAGTTTGAGCAGTTTCCCAATCAACTTCATAAATATCTTTCCCATCACTTTCTTTCATAAACAACAAAATAGTATTTGTACCAAAAATAATCCTATCTTTATTATTTAAAATTTCCCCATCATCATTATCTAATTTTTTCCCATTAATAAAAATATATTCTTTAGCTCCATTATCATTAGCTTTTAAAATAATATTATCACCTTTTTTAATAAAAACAGCATGATTTTGTCTTATTCCAATTCCACTTAAAATAATTTGTGGTTTTGGATTACCTTGTTTTCTTCCTACATAAAAAGGTAAATTTTTAAGTGAATATCTTAATTTATGACTTAATTGAGGATCCTCATTTAAAACAACTAAATGAGGTTCATTTAAATCAATTTCATCTCCAATTATTTCTGCATCATGTTTTTTAGCCTCTTCTAATCTTTCCTGAAAACTCTTTTGCATATCAGTTAAAGCAAGTTGATTAGCTTCATATTGTTCTTTTAATTCTAAGAAAGCTTCTTTATCATCTTCACCAGCAACACCACCTTGACCTAATAATTTAGATTGTAAATCTTCTATCATTTTTTTTAATCCTGAATTTTCTTCTCTTAATAATCTTATCATTTTATCATGTTCACTTTCATTGATAACTGCTTTATTTTGTATTTTTTTAGCTCTATCAGCATATCTTAATGTAGAAAGTGTTTCCTCATAATTAATAGAAGCTGGTGATAAAGCACATATCATAACAGTTTTTGAATTACCACCAAGAGCATTTTGTAATATTCTTGTTAAAGCAGAATCACGATATGGAGGAAGCATATTTTTAGCTTTTCCAATTGCTTTATCAGCAAGACAATTAATAACATTTCCCAAAATTAAAAGTGATTTATTAATATTACATCCTTCCTTTAATCTATCTCCAGTAGCACCAGTAGAACCTAATCTTTCAGATCCAGCTAAATCGACTAAATTAATCATTGATATTTTCGTAGTTGTTTTTTTACCAACTTGAGTTAATTGTCTAAAATCAATCATTACAATAGTATGAGCACGACTTGAAGTAGCATTCATTAATGTAGCACCAATTGTTCTATTACGATACCCTTCTTCCATTTTCCTATTAATTTCTTCATATGATGTAACAGGATATTTTGTTAATCCTTCAACATAAACACCTAAAACTGTACTTTGTCTTATTTTCAAACCTCCTTGTGGTCTTTTATTAGGATCAATTAATAAATCTTGTACTTTTTCATTATAAATTTCCAGCATTGATACTTGGACTTCATATTTTTTATCAGGTTGATCATTTTGATTTATTCTAGAAAATATTTCATCACATGATATTGGAACAATTCCCTTATTTGCACCATATCCAACCATTGAGTAACTTTTACCTGAACCAGTTTGACCATATGCAAATAAACAACAATGATAACCTTCCCATGCATTGTCTAATACTTCTTTTCCAACTGCGTTATAAACAAATTTTTGATCTGCATATTTTTCGTCTTCTGGTTCAAAGTAACCACTTTCTAATACTTTGTATCCATCATGTGACCAGAATGAATGGTCAAATGTGTATGTTTTTTCTTTTCCATTTTCATCTATTATTTTTGTTTGGTTATTACCTGGCATTATTATTACTGATGTACTATCACGTTCTTTTTCACGAGTATTGAATGGACGAACACGAACTGCCACTTTGACACTCATTTTTTTTTTTAATAATTTTTTTTTTTTTTAGTTTTTTTAATAAAATTAATAATAGGTTTGAAATTTAATATAAAATATATAATTAATAAAAAAAGAAATATTAATAATTATTGATTGAAAAAAGTGAAAAATATTTAATTTTGAAAACAAAAATTGTATAAAAGATTGAAATAAAAATCATTTTTTTTATCAAATTTTTTTTATAAATTCATTTAATAAAGCAAATAGAATTAAAATTATGAATAAGCATAAAATTTTTTTCAAATGATATTCCATATTACCTGAATCAATCTATTGATTTTAGAAAAAAAAAATTTACCGATTCACTTTTTCCACCTAATATGAATTCAATCTTAGGATTAGATACATTTGGTAACCACACAGATAAAAAATATGGGAAAAACAGAATGAAAGAATTATTACGTGGTCTCAAAATATCTGAAAATCCTTTATTTTTATATGATAAAGTATATTGGAAAAGAATCTCAGATTTAACAAATAATAATTATTCAATATTTGAAAAGGAAATAGATTGTACAAAATTTAAACAAGGAGATATAGGAAATTGTTATTTTATATCATCAGTAGCAACATTATCAAATTATTCACAACTTATTATTCAATTATTTAGACAAGATAACATAAATCAAGAAGGATATTATGAAATATGTTTATTTATTGATGGACATTGGCAAATTATAATAATAGATGATTATCTACCATTTTATAAAGATAATGAAAATTTTGTTTTTTCAAAACCTGCAGATAATTGTTATGGTTTATTTTTATGTCTTTTAGAAAAAGCCTATGCTAAAATTAAAGGAGGATATGCTAATATTATTTCTGGAAATCCTTTTGATATTTATGAACTTTTAACTGGATTTAATGCTGAACCTTTATATAATGATATTTATTTTTCTGATTTAAGGGAAAATATATTGAAAAATAATATAATAAATTTATGTTTTGAAAATCATGCTTATTCACTATTAAATACAAATGAGTATAAATTTAATTTTAAAACATATAAACTTTTACAAATTAGAGATCCATATGGAATAAGTGATATTAACTACAATTTACCTTTTAATATTGAATTTTAAACTGAAGAAATAAAAATTGAAAAAAGAAAGAATCAAGGTATTTTTTGGATAGATTTTGATCAAATTGTAGGTGCTTCATATGAAATTTGTTATTTATTACTTGGTGCTTATGTTGAATCTTTTTATTTTACTCAATATAATAATGAAATAATAAAGAATTATAAAAATGGATATACATACTTTAGATTTCAACTTCGAAAAACAATAAAAATAGGATTAAATTTATATAATGATGATGGAGGAGATTCTAATGCATCATATTATTTAAATAATTTAGCTAGAGAAGTAAAAATAAATAAAAAAAATTTTGAAATTATACCAGGATATTATATTATAAAAATAAAATGGGATAATACAAAAAATTTAGGAGTTAATTTTTATACATCTCAAAAAATAGATTTAAAGTATATAGGAAGTTTTAATGAAGAAATAAATAATTATCAAAGATTAATTAATATGAAAGAAAATACTTCATCATCTCATATATCATTTCAATATGCTGATAATTTAAATCAAAAATTAGAAGTTTATAAAAATGTTTTAGATGTTTTAGAAAAAAATATGAAATGTCAAATTCCTTTAGATTCAAAAGGATATTTTATTGAAACTAGAGATAATGATGAAATAGTTTGTATTATAAGTGTAAAAAAAGAAGATTTAAATAATCTAAATATTGCATCAATGAATAAAGGAGAAACAGAAATATATTATGGAAAAGATCATCATGATGGTAAAGTATATGGTGAAGGAAGTGTTTGGAATGATGGTAAAATGATATTTCAAGGATTTATTAATAATAATTCATATAAAAAACATTTTCAAATGAAAGAAATTGATGAAGATGATATTTTTAAAAAATTTATACTTACAATGAAAAACAATTCTATTTCTTCATTTCAAAGAAAATTTCCAAGTCATAATCATCCTTTAACATTATGTAAAACTGAAAGAGGTTTCTTTAAAAGTGGTTGGATTTGTAATTATTGTTCCAAAAAATATACTCAAGATATTGAATCTTATTATTGTACTTTATGTAATTATGATTTATGTATTGATTGTTCAGAAAATGATAATTTAGATGACAAAAATAATGTGGAATATAGTGTTTTAGATATAAATAGTGCATATTGGCAATTTAAATTTGAAGAACATAGTCATCCATTAACTTTTACCTCATATAATAAAAATAATGAAAAAATTAAATGTGAATTTTGTATGGAAGAATTTGAAGATAATAATTTTATTTTTTTTTGTTCTGTTTGTGATTATAATATTTGTTTAAAATGTAAAAATATTATTGAAAGTGGAAAAAAATGGCAATTTAAAACAAGTTGGCATATTCATCCTTTATCTTTATGTGAAAGTCCAAGATTTTCTGATAGTTATTTATGTAATCATTGTGGTGAAAGTTATTTAAAAACAGATTTATCTTTTTATTGCACTTTATGTGATTTTGATATTTGTTATCATTGTTATTTAGTTTTTAAAGATTTAAAAAATAAAAGAGGAGAAAAAAATAAATTAAAAACACAAGAAATTCCAAAAAATGGATTTTATTTTCAAAAAACTGGAATACATAATCATCCTTTAACTCAATGTTTAATTAGAAAAGGATTTGATTGTAATGAAAATTGGAAATGTGAAAAATGTAAAAATGATTTTATTGTTGTTGTTCCACTTTTTTATTGTTCTTTATGTGATGTTTATTATTGTGAAAAATGTTGTGGAAGTAGAGAAAAGGAAGATAAATTAATTGCATTGATAAAATATTTTTTGGAAGAACTAAAAGAATAAAATTTAATTATAACAATAACAACCTTAATGATGAAAACTTAAATTTTAAATTAAATAAAATAGAAATATTTAGTTATTTCACAGAAAGTTAAATGTATTAATAGTGAAAAAATTTAAATAAAAAAATAATTTATCTATATAAATTACTCAATTATTTTTATTATTTAATATTTACAATTATATATAAATAAACATATTAGATGGTATTTTACTTATAGAGAAAAACAATAAAGTAATTTTTATATTTTATATCTCTATATCTATAATATTTAATTTTTTTCATTGAAGATAATTAATGAAAAAATTAAAGAAAAAGAAAATAAAAAAAAATATAATTTAAAGATTGATAAAAAATAAAATAAAATAAATTTTTAAAATAATAATATTTTTAT
>JAEEGK010021429.1_pt1 | contig 13650 bp, 13 predicted proteins | sample 8958771 | NCBI WGS metagenome assembly JAEEGK01 (sample SAMN16246547, study PRJNA631951) | gut metagenome | biome: gut microbiome; feature: rumen; material: SC-attached | host: Bos | place: Iran: Karaj | collected 2018-10 | reverse complement strand
GTTTACTATGAATTTTTCAAAAAGCACGCGGATGAGTTTGAACAGGAGCAGTAACGCAGATGCATTTTGTGGACGCGAAGGGAATCCTGAACGGCGGAAAGGGCCGTTACGGGATGAATATCTACCGCGGGTGCTCCCACGGCTGTATTTACTGTGACAGCCGCAGCCGGTGCTACCAGTTTACCCATGCCTTTGAGGATATCGAGGTAAAGCGGAACGCGCCGGAGCTGCTGGAACAGGCGCTGCGCTCCAAACGGGAAAAGTGCATGATCGGAACAGGATCCATGTCGGATCCGTATATGCACTGCGAGGAGGAGCTCGGCCTGACCCGGCAATGCCTGGAGATTATCTGCCGGTACGGATTCGGCGCGGCGGTGCAGACCAAGTCCGACCGGATCCTGCGGGATATCGATCTCCTGGAGGAGATCAACCGGAAAGCCAAATGCGTGGTCCAGGTCACGCTGACCACCTGGGACGAAAAGCTGTGCGGGATCCTGGAGCCGAACGTGTGCAATACCCGGCGGCGCGTGGAAGTGCTGGAGGAGATGCGGAAGCGCGGGATTCCCACGGTCGTGTGGCTCACGCCGATCCTTCCGTTCATCAACGATACGGAGGAGAACATCCGGGCCATCCTGGAAGCCTGCGCGCAGGTGCAGGTGAAAGGAATTATCTGCTTTGACATGGGGCTGACCCTCCGGGAGGGAGACCGGGAATACTATTACGCGGCGCTGGACCGGCACTTCCCCGGCCTGAAGGAAAAGTATATCCGCACCTACGGGAATGCCTATGAAATTCCCAGCCCGGACAGCGCGAAGCTGATGGACCTGTTCCGTTCCTTCTGCCGGGAGCATGATATCCTGTACCGGCCGGATGACTGTTTCGGTTATATGCAGGAGTTTCCGGAAAAGTACCAGCAGATCTCATTCCTGTAATCATTGAAAGCCACACAGGCCGCCGGTTTTCCGGCGGCCTGTTCCTGTATGGACCGGCAGGAAACCAACGGTTTCCGTTTTTTTCATTTTGGGGGTTGACATGGCGGGATAATCGTGATAATAATATGTCACAGATATTATTTCATAAATAATATAACGGAAAGAACATCAAAAGGAGGGCACAGAAATGAAGCAGGACAGCAGCAGGAGGCCGATCACGGCGGAGGACCACAAGGAACAGGGACGGATTCTCGCGGAAAAGCAGAGCGCGGTCAATGACGCGCTGAAGTTCCCCACAGGCAGCGCGTTTGACGAGGACCTGGGAGAAATCCTGGCGTCCGATGCCGAGGCGAACGGCGAGGTGGTGGCCATCGCGCTGATCGACTGTGACAAGTTCGACCATATCAATAAGGACTTCGGCCGGGAAGCGGGCGACAAGGTCCTGATCAGCGCCGGCGAATATATCCGGGACAGCCTGCCGGAAGACGCGAAGGTTTACCGGATCGGCGGGGATGAATTCGGCATCATCTTCCGCGGGACGATGGAACGGGAGGAAATCTTCCTGTTCCTGAACGACCTGAAGAACAATTACAGCGTTGCTGCGCCGGACGGCGAGCGGCAGACGATTACCATCGGCATGGCGACCGCCTTTGAGGATGCCAGCCGCTGCGCGGAGCTGGTACGGAAGGCGGACGGCGCGCTGTTCCGGGCCAAGGTGGCCGGCGGAAACAAGGTCGCCATGGCCAAGGAAGAGAAGATGGTTCCCAAGACCAGCCACTTCACCCAGGACCAGCTGCAGCGCCTGGCCAAGCTGGCCAAGCGGGAAGGAGTGGGGGAGGCAATCCTCCTGCGGGAAGCGGTGGACCTCCTGCTCAAAAAATACGACATCTGATCCGGAAAATCCGGACCGGGGAATGAAACAGATCCCCACACGGGAGACGGCTGAAAGCCGCCTTCCATGAATACAGCCACCGGCAGCCGATGTCGCGGGACGCCCGGAGCCCGTCCCGTATCGGCTGCCGGTGGCTTTTATTTTGACGCGGTTCCGGGCGTCTGTTATGATAAATAATATATTTTTTCTATGATGACTCTTTTGGCCTCTCCCGGACGTATACAGGGTGAAGATCTTCACACGGAGGTTTCCGGATGAACAAAGTATCCTTCGAGCAGCTGTACATGCAGCAGCTTCCCGGGTTTTACCGCCTGGCGCAGAGCATCCTGCACCATACCGCGGATGCGGAAGACGCGGTACAGCAGGCGGTAATGAAAGCATGGCAGCGCGCGGACGATCTCCCGCCGGGGAAGGAAAAACCGTACCTGGCAAGGATCGTGATCAATGAATGCCGCAATATCCAGCGGCAGAGGCAGCGGACAGTTCCCGTATCTGAGTTCCCGGAAAGTGCCGGAGAGAAAACGGATCTATCGGAACTGCGGGAAGCTGTGGATAAGCTTCCGGAAATGCTGAGGCTGCCGTTCCTGCTGGTATATATGGAAGGATACAGCGCACAGGAAGCCGCCTCCGTGACGGGCATTACCCTGTTTGCCCTGAAATCGCGGTTGAAACGGGCAAAAAAAGCATTACAGATTGAACTGACGGAGGAGGAAGCATGATGAAGCGGGTTTCACAGAAGGATCTGCAGAAAATGTATGAAGCGCCGTCTCCGGATATGGAAGAGCGGATTCATCAGACGATTGCGTCCCTCCCGGTTCAGGTACAGGAGGGAAAGATTATGAAGAGAAAGTGGACCTTTGGTACAGTCCTGGCTCTTGTGCTGGTTCTGGTCCTGGGGGTTGCCGGCCTGGCAGGATCCGGTATTTTCGGGGACAGATCAGTGGATTTGGATGGAAACATTAGGGAGGAAAAAGGCTATACAGATGTTGAGGTGCAGGATCATCAAGCAGAATGGTCTTATCTGGAAAAACTGCTGGAGACGGTTCCGGATGGGGATTATGGCGTTGTCCTGGATCAGAACCATGAAGCCATGGCAGACCGGTGGCTCCGGACCTTGAATACACGGGAAGAGTTTGACAATGCAATGGCGGGTGTTGATTACCTGACGGTTTTCGATCACTTTCCGGAAGGAATGGAGTTTGAGAAAGCAGAAATCACTTTGATTTGCCGCCAGGGAGCAGAATTCCGCATGGCAGAGGAACATGCGGAAGGACAATATACGGTGCGGCGTTATACTGTGGATGAAGCAGATACATTCATTTTCGGATACAGGCTGATATACGGTGATCCGGCAGATCCGAACAGGAAAGCGAGCGTCTCGGCGGGTTTGGTCGGACCATATGAGACGGGTTATTCGATCAGCGAAGGAGACTCCTTTGAATCCATTGAGATACCAGGTATGGATAAAGCCCTGCTTCTTCATTTTGATGAGTGGGATCTATGGGCAATTCATACGGAACATGAACTCAATACCCCCCTCACATATGGAGCTTATCCGGAAGAACCGGAAGTTGACGTGGACCGGATTTTCACCAAGGAATGGTATACAATTGAAGGCTTGTCGGTCAGCCCGGAATCACTGAAGGATATCATGCGGACGGGTGAATAAGCTTTGGAACCCCATCCGGAAGGGAAAAGCCAGCCCGGCGGGAATCCGCCGGGCTGGCTTTATACCTGTATGGACAGAAAGCTATGCTTGCAAAGCGGGCGGTTCATGGTACAATAAAACCCGGAAAAACCTTCGGACTGAAAACCATATACCGGGAAAGGAAGAGAAACATGGCATATCTTCGGATTGAATACTATTCCCAGGCGCTGCACCGGACGACCGCGTTTGAGATGCTGGTTCCCAATGATCCGCGGGAAGGAGCGCCGGAACCGGACCGGCCGATGAAGACCCTGTTCCTGCTGCACGGGTATACGGGAAAGGCCGGGAACTGGGTGCCCGAGGACCTGCCGGCAAAATACAATTTCGCGATCGTGATGCCGAACGCGGAGAACTCCTTCTACCTGGACGGCCTCTCCTCCGGCCACGCGTTCCAGACGATGGTGGGCATTGAGCTGGTGGATTATGTCCGGAAGACGTTCGGCCTGGCGGAACGGCCGGAGGACACCTATATCGCGGGCCTTTCCATGGGCGGGTTCGGCGCGCTGCATACCGGCCTGGCATATCCGGACCGGTTCGGCAAAATCGGGGCCCTTTCCTCGGCGCTGATCGTGCATGAGGTGGCCACGATGAAGCCCGGCCAGGGCAATTCGGTCGCGAACTATGACTACTACCGCGAGTGCTTCGGCGATCCGGCCACCGCGGCGGAACGGGACTGCAACCCTGAGGTGCTGGCCCGAAAGCTGAAGGCGGAGGGGAAGGCGATCCCCGGGATCTATATGGCCTGCGGAACGGAGGACTTCCTGATCGAAAACAACCGGGAATTCCACCGGTTCCTCGTGAATGAAGAAATCCCCCATGAATATCATGAGGGAAAGGGAATCCACGATATGGTGTTCTGGACGGAACACATCCGGAACGCGGTGGAATGGATGTTCAATTCCTGACGGGCGGGATTATTCATCGTCCGGTTTTGCGGTCATCTGCTGCCGGATGGCATTGGCAAGATTCATAAAGCCGCTGGCTTTCATGATGGCCAGGCCCTGGCCTTCATCCCCCAGGACCACCAGCTGGTCCCCGGGAGAGATGTCAAAGATCTTCCGGGCCCGGGCCGGGATAATAATCTGTCCCTTTTCACCGACGGAGACGATACCGAACAGGTGCTTCCCCTTGGGCGGCGTATAAAGGTTCATATTGGCTTCGGATTCAAAGCTGACCAGCATATCGAGGGAAACGTCGAAAAGCTGCGCCAGCTTTTGTCCTGTTTCCAGGTCGGGCATGGAATCGCCGGATTCCCATTTGGCAACGGCCTGGCGGGTGACGCCGACCTTTTCGGCGACCGCTTCCTGGGTCAGGCGGCGGGCTTTCCGGAGATGGATCAGGTTTTCACTGAACATGGGGTTCCTCCTTCTTATGCGAGGTCGGCCTTCATCCGGGAGCGGAAGGCCAGGGAAGAAAGCACAATCAGAAGTATAGCACATCCGGTGACAATCAGCAGCGGAATCCAGCACGCGGAGGCAGAAAAATCCAGCCGGACCGCGGCGCGGGCGCTGCGCGTGCAGTAGTAGAAGGGCAGCGCTTTGCAGATATCCAGCATTGTGCCGCCGGTGGCATCCGCGTCAAACCAGATGCCGCCCAGGAAGGAACCCAGGGAAATGATGATGGAGCTGACACCGGGGGCGGCCTTGTCGTTGAACAGGGAGCCGAACAGCATGCCGAAGCCGATGAACATCGCCGCGGAGGGAATGAGCACCGGGATGGACGCGATCAGTCCGAGCGGGTTCAGGCGGTCCGGGGTGAAGAACGAAATCACAAAGGATACCGCGTAGATCAGGATGCTCTGCAGGACGCAGATCACCAGCATGGGCAGCATGTATCCGATAATGAAATCCGTGGAGGTCATCGGCGTGGCGTACAGCCGGACCAGGAAGGAGCCGGCGCGGTCCTTGGACACGGTCAGCGTGGTGAACAGCATGACGAACAGCTGGCCGAACACCGCAATGCCCGCGCACAGGTTCTGGATATGGAATACGGTCATGCCGGATTCCCGCGGAATGCTGGTATCCACCAGCGTCATCACCACGAGCATCACCAGCGGGAAGGCCAGGCAGAAGACATAGCTGAGGGGATCCCGGAGAAGCTCCTTCCGGTTCCGGTCCGAGTAAGCAAGGATGCGGTTCATTCTTCGGTCACCTCTCCTTCCGCGATGGCGACAAAGGCGTCTTCCAGGCTGGTTTTGCCGGTCATCTCCAGGATTTCCGGCAGCGTTCCGCAGGCGGCGATCCGGCCGGAGATCATGATGCCGAGCCGGTCGGACAGGTGTTCCGCCTCTTCCATGTAGTGCGTGGTGAGCACAATCGTGAGGGAACCTTTCAGGGATTCGATCACGCGCCACAGCTCCCGCCGGGCGAGCACGTCCAGCCCCAGGGTCGGTTCATCCAGGAACAGGACGGAGGGCTCGCCGATCAGCGCCATGGCGATGGAAAGCTTCCGCTTCCAGCCGCCGGACAGCGTGCCGGCCCGCTGGTCCAGTACCTCTTCCAGGTGGAAATCGGCCACGGTCCGGTTCACCCGTTCGGCGGTTTTTTCTTTATCGAAGCCGTAAATCCGGGCCATGAACTCCAGGTTCTCCCGCACGGTCAGGCGTTCCGCCACGGCGGTGTCCTGCGTGGAGATGCCGATCATGGGTTTGATTTTTTCGCTTTCCCCGGTGCAGCTGAAGCCGCCGACAAACGCTTCGCCGGAGGTCGGCGCGGACAGGCAGGTCAGCATCCGGATGGTGGTGGTCTTGCCGGCGCCGTTGACGCCCAGCAGGGAGAACAGCTCGCCCTTCCCGATACTCAGGGAAAGGCTGTTGACGGCGGTTTTCGGGCCGTACTGCTTGGTCAGGTTCCTTGTTTCAATCATGTTCACGGGCATTCCTCGTTTCCTTTGAATGCGGATGGGGAACAATTCCCACATTCGCAACTGATTCGAACATATTGTAGGTCCGGCAGCCCGGAAAGTCTACCAACCGGAGGTAACATTCAGGACCAATTTTGTTAATCCTGGTTGCGAAAGTGGGAAAAAGGACCGGATTTTTCCGCGGGAAAGGATTGACAGGGCGCCGGGAATCGAATATGATAACCGCATAACGAAGAAAGGACGGTCTTTCGCGACTGATGAGAATCCGCAACTGATAATCGGCTACAGGACGCTCCGGGGTGGATCACCCGGGAGGAAAGTTTTTGTTGCCGTTTGGAGGTTGCGTTACGCGAATGCCAAACGTTTTTTTATATGTGCGCGTCGCTCCTCCACGGCATCGGGAGGAGTTGTTTTTATGCCTAAGATGATACTGGAAGCGACGGATCTCCGCCTGTTTTTCGGAGACCGTGAAATTCTGAATGTGGACCGGCTGGCCGTATATGACGGAGAGCGTATTGGCCTGATCGGTGAAAACGGCGCCGGCAAGACCACCCTGCTGCGGGTGCTCTCCGGCGAACTGGCGCCGGATGAGGGAATCGTCCGCTGCCGGACGACCGCGGCGCTGATCCGCCAGCACGGAAGCGCCGGGGCCGGGGAGGACCCGGAAACACGGGCGCGTTTCCGTGCGACAAAGGAGCGGGAAGGCCTTTCCGGCGGCGAGATGACCCGGAACCGGATTTCCGCTGCACTGTCGTCCCGGCCGGGGCTGCTGTTTGCGGACGAACCTACGACCGACCTGGACCGGGAGGGAATCCGGGTGCTGCGGGAGGGGCTGGAAAGCTTCCCGGGAGCTATGATCCTGGTATCCCATGACCGGGCGCTGCTGCGGGCGCTCTGCACGCGGATCTGGTACCTGGAGGACGGAAAGATCCGGGATTTTCCCGGCGGATATGATGATTTCGTCCGGGAACAGACGCGGGAGCGGGAACGCGCGGAATTTGAGTACGGGCAGTACAAGGCGGAGAAGAAGCGGCTGAAGGAATCCGCGCAGCGGATGACGGAATGGGCTTCATCCGTCAAAAAGGCGCCGACCCGCATGGGCAACAGCGAGGCGCGCCTGCATACGCACGAGTATACCAATTCCGTGCTGCACCTGAGCGCGATGAAGCGGACCATCCAGAACCGGATGGACCACCTGGAGGTAAAGGAAAAGCCCCGGGCGCTGCCGGAGATTACGATGAAGCTGGGCGTTGCCCATCCGGTGGAGGCGCGGAACGCGCTGGAATTCCGCTGCGACAAACTGCAGGCCGGGGGTAAAACGCTGCTTTCGGACACCTCGTTCTGCCTGCCGGCAGGATCCCGCACGGCGCTGACCGGGCCAAACGGCTGCGGAAAAACCACCCTGCTGCGGGTGCTGGCCGGCAATACGGAGACGGCTGTCCGCTTTGCGGGAAATGCCCGCTTCAATCCGGCTGTGCGCGCGGGCTGGTTTGACCAGCATCATGAGAAGACGCTGAAAATGGACCGGACCGTGCTGGAGAATGTAATGGAAGGCTCCTCCTGCCCGGAACACTTTGCCCGTACGGTGATGGCCTGCCTGGGCATTGCCGGGGACAACGTGTTCAAGCCGGTACACCTGCTGTCCGGCGGGGAACGCGTGAAGACAGCCCTCGGAAAGCTGCTGCTGGCGGACTGCAACCTGCTGGTGCTGGATGAACCGACCAACCACCTGGACCTGTTCACCCTGGAGGAGCTGGAAAAACTGCTGGCCGGATACGGCGGCACGCTGCTGTACGTCAGCCATGATGAGGAATTCATCCGGAAAACGTCGACCCGGATCGTCCGCTTTGACGGGGAGAAGCTGGTAACGTTTGAAGGCGGCTGGGAGGATATGCAGAACGCCGGGAAGCGGAACGTTTCGGACGAGGAGCGCAAAATCGCCATCAGCACGCTGGAAATGCGGATGGCCGCGCTGTCGGCCCGCCTGTCCAGCCCGAAGAAGGGCGACCACCCGGAGGAACTGCAGGCGGAATACCTGCGCCTGGCTGCGGAAGCGAACGCGCTGAAAAGGCAGGCATGAAGCCGCCGCGAAAGCCATTCCTCCTGCCGGGCGGAAGCTTGCAAAACCATGAATATGTATGGTATGCTTGCACAAGACAGGAGGAACCGCATATGACGGAAAAAACAACCACAGTCCAGATTGTGATGCCCCAGCATTGCAACGGATATGCCATTCCCCGGCTTTTCGGCGGCCAGATCATGGCCTGGATTGACGTAACCGGCGCCGTGGCGGCCCGGCGGTATACCCATGCCGCGGTGACCACCGTGTGCATCGACAACCTGACGTTCCTCAAACCTGCCCACCTGAACGATACGGTGGTGCAGGAGGCCTGCGTGACCTGGACCGGGCGTACGTCCCTGGAGGTCCGGGTGGACAGCCTGGTGGAGAGGCTGGACGGATCGCGGGAACTGATCAACCGTGCCTACCTGGTGTTCGTCGCGATTGACGAAAATGAGAAACCGATCCCGGTGCCTCCTTTTGTCCCGGAAACCCTGGAGGAAAAGAAAGAATACGCGGCAGCTGAAATCCGCCGCAAAAACCGCCTGAACAACGGCTGAACCGCCGCAGGCGAAAATGGAGAGGAGAACCCTATGAAACCCGGAGAAATCCTGCACGGCTTTAAACTGGTTTATTCCCAGCCCATGCCGGACCTGAAGGCCACCCTGCACCGCTTCACCTACTGGAAGAACGGTGCGGATGTGATCTGGCTGGAGCGTGACGATGTCAACAAAACCTTCGGAATCGCCTTCCGGACGGTTCCGTCGGACCATACCGGTATTTTCCATATCCTGGAACATTCCGTTCTGAACGGATCGGAAAAGTACCCGCTGCGTGAGCCCTTTGTGGACCTGCTGAAGAGCTCCCTGGCCACGTTCATCAATGCGTTCACATTCCCGGACAAGACGATGTATCCGTTCTCTTCCCGGAATGACAAGGATTTCCTGAACCTGATGGACGTCTATATGGACGCGGTGCTGCATCCGCTGTCCCTGCGCGATCCGCACTCCTTCCGCCAGGAAGGCTGGCACTATGAGCTGGACAACCCGGACGGGGAACTGACAATCAACGGCGTTGTGTTCAATGAGATGAAGGGCGCCTACACTTCCCCGGACAGCCTGATCCGCGATTACCTGGACCGGCAGCTGTTCCCGGACACCTGCTACGGCAAGGATTCCGGCGGTGATCCGGACCATATTCCGGAACTGACGTATGAGGACTACCTGGCAAACCACCACCGCTTCTACCATCCGTCCAATTCCTATATCTGGCTGGACGGCAGCATTGATACGGAGGCAGTGTTCGCCAAGCTGGATTCCTTCCTGCAGGACTATGACCGGATCAATCCGGATTCCGATATCGCGCTGCAGGCGCCTGTTACCCCGGCGGAAAAAACCGAGTATTACCCGGTGGGCCCGGAGGATGACAAGGGCAGCAAAGCGATCATCGGCATGGGCTGGGTATACGGCACCTATGCGGACACCCTGAAGAACCTGGCAGTCGGCGCGCTGACGGATGTGCTGGCCGGATCGAACGACGCTCCGCTGACCAGCGCCCTGCTGGAGGCCGGGCTGTGCGAGGACGTTTCGCTGGAACGGTCTGACAGCACCAAGCAGATGTATGTGGACCTGGTCCTGAAGAACTGCGACCCGGCGAAGAAGGATGAAATCCGCGCGCTGGTGTATGAAACGCTGCGGAAGCAGGCGGATGAAGGAATCGACCGGAAACGCCTGGCCGGCGTGCTCAGCCGGATGGAATTTGTGAACCGTGAAAAGGATTACGGCCGGTTCCCCCGGGGCCTGGCCTACGGCATCGAGAGCTTCACCACCTGGCTGTACGGCGGGAATCCCGCTGATGCCCTGAGCATCGAAAACCTGTTTGCCCCGCTGGCGGAGATGGCGGAAAACGGCGGCTTTGAGCAGCTGATCCGCGAGGTGTTCCTGAAGAGCGCCCACCACGGGGATGTCATCATGCTGCCTTCCGCCACGATCGCGGAAGAGAAGCGTGAGGCGGAAAAGAAACGCCTGGCGGAGATCAAGGCCGGCTGGACTGCGGAACAGGTGCAGCAGGTGATCGATGAATTCCATACCCTGCGGGAGAAGCAGAGCCGGGAAGATACGCCGGAACAGCAGGCCATGCTGCCCCGGCTGACGCTGGAAGATCTCCCGGCACAGCGGACGCCGGCGCCGAATACCGTTTCCGAAATCGACGGAACCGTCCTCCTGCACCAGGATGTGGACACCGCCGGCATCTCCTACCTGACGATGTATTTCTCCCTGGCAGATATGCCGGCGGAGGACCTAAGCCGGATTTCCATACTGGCCCACCTGATGGGCGATGTGGCTACAGAAAATTATGATGTGGCTGCACTGCACGCCGAAACGAACGAAAAGCTGGGCCGCCTGAGTATCTTCCCCCAGACCCATGCGGGCCGGAAGAAGGCGGAAGCCTTTGTTACGGTGAATGTGGCTGTGCTGGAAAACCGGAAGGCGGACGCGGTGCGCCTGCTGGATGAAATCCTGAACCGCTCCGTGTTCACGGATGAAGCGTATATCCTGAACCTGCTGCGGCAGGACCGGATCAATACGGAACAGGGCATCATGATGAGTGGCAATGCCTACGCAGCGCGCCACGCGGCAGCGGCCCTGTCCCCTGCCGGCGCGATGAACGAGGCAATGCTGGGCATCGGCTTTACACGCGTCCTGCAGAAAACGGAAAAGGAATTCGGAAAAGATACCCTGGCCTGGATGGCGGAAATGGCGAAGCGCATCTTTACCCGCGGCCGGGTGACCGTCAGTGTGACCGGTGAGCTGGATGAAGCGTGGGTTCGGCAGATGCTGGCGATCCTGCCGGCCGGTGAAAAGGGAGAAACGGTGGTTTACACGCCGGCAGAACGCCGGGCGGACGGCTTCACCATCCCCTCTGAAATCGGCTTTGCGGCCCGCGCGGCGGCGCTGCAGCCGGAGAACCGGGGCGCAGCGCTGGTGGCCGCCAATTTCCTCACCCTGGATTACCTGTGGAATACGATCCGCGTGAAGGGCGGCGCCTACGGAACCAATTTCCGGGTGACCGAAACCGGCAACATGGAGATTACCTCCTACCGGGATCCCAACGCGGCGCAGTCGCTGGACAGCTTCTGCGAAACGGGACGGGTGCTGCGCGAATTCTGCGACAGCGACAATCCCCTCACGCAGTACATTGTCAGCACGATCGGCGGAATCGATCCCCTGCGGACGCCCAGGTCTGTCAGCAATGAGGCGGCGTGGATGTACTTCTCCGGCACCACCGAGGAAGACTCCAACCGGGAGTGGAACCAGGTCCTGCATACCACGAAGGACGATCTGCGGAAGCTGGCGGACACGATCGGAAAGGCATGCGATGAATCCGTGATCTGCGTGGTTGGCGGAAAGACGGCCCTGGAAGCCTGCGGCAGCAAGCTGGAGCATATTGAATCCGTGCAGTAAAAAAACGGGAACAGATACAAAACGGGCGTCCGGTGATCCGGACGCCCGATATTTATGTTTCCCGGACTGCTCAGCCGTGAGCCTGCAGCCGGCGCATGATTTCCTGGTACGCGTCTTCCACGCCGCCCATATCCCGGCGGAAGCGGTCCTTGTCCAGCTTCATGCCCGTTTCGCTGTCCCACAGGCGGCAGGTGTCGGGGCTGATTTCATCCGCCAGCACGATGGTGCCGTCGGACAGCCGGCCGAACTCAAGCTTGAAGTCCACCAGGGTAACGCCGCAGGACTTCCAGAAGGCTTTCAGCTCTTCGTTGACCTGGAAGGCGTACTTCTTGATGGTATCGATTTCTTCCTGGGTGGCCAGGCCCAGCGCGAGGGCATGGTATTCGTTGATCAGCGGATCGCCCAGGTCGTCATTCTTATAGGAGAACTCAATGGTGGGTGCCTTCAGGAGGGTGCCTTCCTCCACGCCGTAGTGCTTGCTGAAGGAACCGGCAGCGATATTGCGGATGATGACTTCCAGCGGAACGATCTGCACCTTCTTCACGATGGTGTCGCGGTCATTGATCTCCTCCACGTAGTGGGTGGGGATTCCTTTCTTTTCCAGGTACTGCATGAGCGCGTTGCTCATCTTGTTGTTGATCACGCCCTTGCCCGCGATGGTGCCCTTCTTCAGGCCGTTGAACGCGGTCGCGTCGTCCTTGTAGGAAACGAGCAGAAGCTCCGGATCATCCGTTGCGAAGACCTTCTTGGCCTTTCCCTCGTACAGCTGTTCACCCTTAACCATATGAAATCCCCTCCATCATCTGAATCGGTTTTCCGGTCCCCCGGAAAAGAGAAAGAGCGTTTTCCACCAACCCTTTCGGAAACGCCCAAATCACATTGCATGTATACACCCAAACCGCTTATCTGTCAACCCTTAAAGCGGTTTTCCGCGGGGATTTGTGCAACAAAAAAACGGCGCGGCGCGCCGTTGCTTTATCCTTCCTGGATCCCGATCCCGGCGGCCTGGCTTTGCCGGCGGAATTCGCTGGGGGAGACACCTGCTGACTTGCGGAATACCCGCAGGAAATTGGAGTAATCACGGAAACCGCAGCGGGCCGCGATTTCCTGCAAAGGCATGTCCGTCTGCATCATCTGCCGCGCCAGCTCAATACGGCGGGACAGGACGTAATCGTAAATACTGTGCCCCGTAATCCGGGTAAATTCATGGCTCAGGTAGCTGATGCTGATGCCGAAGCGCTTTGCCAGGTCATTTCCCCGAATCGGCTGGGTATAATTGGCATTGATGTATGCGATTACTCCACGGATCAGGGATTCTGAACGGTCCACGGGCAGTCCTCCTTTCCTGCTTTCTGCAAACGGACACCGGCAGGAGCCGGCGCCCGCCGGACTGAGTATGAATGATTACAGGACTCCATTTATTTGTATAATATCAATATGACTGCATGCGCCGCCATGCAAAAAAAGCTCATAAGTATGCAAATCCGGCAGACGGATTGAGGGGAAACAGAGCTGCCGGGATGCGGGTAGAAAAGAAAAAACTGGCCTGCAGATCTGAACTGCAGGCCGGAAACATGCAAATTGTGCTGACCGGAATCTTACCGAGTGAAATCCTTCATGAACTGCCACGCCCGTTCACAGGTGTGTTCCCGGCACTCATGGCCCTGGTTGTCCACGCCGGCGAAAACGGTGCGGTAAACGCCGTCTTTGCTGATATAGCGGTGCTCGGTCAG
>JAEEGK010021427.1_pt1 | contig 13651 bp, 10 predicted proteins | sample 8958771 | NCBI WGS metagenome assembly JAEEGK01 (sample SAMN16246547, study PRJNA631951) | gut metagenome | biome: gut microbiome; feature: rumen; material: SC-attached | host: Bos | place: Iran: Karaj | collected 2018-10 | reverse complement strand
CATTAACGAAGCTGTGGATTTGTTCTACCAGAAAGTAAGGGAACTGACACGATGAGAACGGAGTTACTTGACATATTGATGGGCGAACCCCGCATAGCGGCTCTCTTGAGCGAGGGCCAGCGATTGGCATGGGAACGCCAGATAGCTCCCGGTGAGGGTGTGTCTCCAGATGATTGGGGCATGCTGTGCCGTGCCTCACTGCTGCTGTCGAATGCTGCTCTGGTGTCTCCACTCGATGATGTGGATTATGCGAAGGAAAGCTATCAGTTGCTGTCATGCTATCCCATCTGTGATGCCGCTGCTCGCCATATCTTTGAAAGCACGGCTGGCTACGACCTGAAGGACGAAAGCCTGCTGTACTTTTTCTATGTGGCCAGTCTGTCTCTGAAACTGGACAAGACTATTACGGCTCGTTTGGTGTTGAAGGACTATGATGCTTTCGCCCTCTACGATGAAGAGGAGTGGGGACAGCGAACGCTGTACAAGGTGCTGAAGAGTTTGTTGCTTCTCATTCGCAAGCAGGAAGGCATGGCAGACATCCGTGAGGCACTGAGACTGATAGACGAGCTTCGCAGCGAACAAGAGCAGTTTGAAGAAAGTGCCATTATGTCGCTGCCCTTGGAACAACAGCAGGGGAAAGCCCTGACACTGGTGGCTATCTACCATGTGTCTAAGGCGGTATACGACACTGCCGATTATCTGATAAATGGTCATAGCCAGCAGCAGCGCCGCATCACCTCCACAATCAGACAGCACGTGGATTTGGCGCTTCAACTCATCCCACGGGAATCTCGTTTGAATGATTTCTTTCGTATTATCTGGAACGACTTACAACTGCTGGTAAAGAACTCCATTTGGACACATACTGGATTCCAGAGCGAAATCAGGCGGCTGAGCCGTATGAAGGCCGAGAGTGGTATCTTGGAACTGCTTCCATCGCAGCAGGATGCCTTGGCGGGTAGGATGTTGGACGTGGTGGCCAATGCCATCGTATTACAAATGCCTACCAGTGCTGGTAAGACACTGATGGCAGAGTTCAATATATTGGTGACTCGTTCGCTGCGTCCTGATGCAAAGATTGTATATGTGGTGCCCTCACGTGCGCTGATGAACCAGGTTTATTTTGACTTGCGTGATGAACTGCGTGGCCTTGGCCTGTCAGTAGAGCGTACCTCTTCAGCGGTAGAAGTTGATCCGACGGAAGACCAGTTCTTGCAAGCAGACCAGATAGACATATTGGTGTGTACACCCGAAAACTTGACCTGTTGGTGCGCCGTAATCACCCTTCAGTCGAGGACGTGTCACTCTTTGTGATAGACGAGGCCCATACGATTGAGAACGGTCAGCGTGGTGCACGTTTGGAACTACTGCTTACGATGCTGCGCCATGAACGAGCTGAGGCTAAGTTTATGCTGTTGTCCCCCTTCCTGCCCGATGCCGGAGATAGCCTCGCAGAATGGTTGGGTGGAGGTCATGCCATCCAGATAGACTGGCGTCCGTCGGAGAAGTTGGTGTTTGGACTGCACCTTAAAGGCAACAAGACCGTGTATAACGTGCTGCCCACCGCACTCTCCTCAACGATTAAAGTAGAGCAGTATCGCGAGTATGACAACGACATCCCGCTTAGCACAAGTGGTGACAAGAGAAGAATACTTGAGTATGCCACCAAGAAGTACGGCGCAGACAAGAGAACGATGCTTATTCTGTGCAAGGGGCGCAATTCCGCCAACAGCACAGCTGACCTTGTTGCAGGATGGATGCCCACTGAGGGTGCGGTAAGCGATGAAGTGCGGCTGGTGACAAAATATATGGACGAGGAGATAGGCTGTCCGACACTCTATACTCGGTTGCTGTCGCAGGGCGTAACCGTACATCATGCGGGGTTGTCAGACGAGACAAAGATACTGATAGAACACCTTATACGCTGTGGCGAAATCCGCTATGTTTGTGCCACTACTACCATTGCCGAAGGTGTGAACTTTCCCGTATCTTCAGTCTATTTCGATACCTACCAGCGTGGTAGGAATAAGACACTCAGTGCCAACGATTTCTGGAATATCGCAGGACGTGCCGGACGAACGATGGTGGATGACTATGGAAAGATCATTTTACCGTTCAATAGCGAGACGAACATCACCACCGCCCGCCAGTTGATAGCTCATGGCGCTGAGCAGTTGACCAGTGTGCTTGCACAATTGTTTATAAACCGTGAGCAGGTGCTGGCCACCCTTGGTGAAGACAATGCGATACGGAAACTCGTCTATCAATACCCGGAATCCTTTGGGCCTCTGTTCCAGTATTTCGTGCATCTACTGAATGTTGCAGACAATGCATACGCATCTGACATCGAGGACCTGTTCAAAGACTCCCTGGCTTATACACTCCTTGATGCTACCAGTCAGCGACAGTTCATAGAGTTGTGCCGACAGATATACCTGACTATCCAGAATGCCTATAGTCAGCAGAGGGGAGCCTTAAAGTTTGCAGACAAGACCGGGTTCTCTGTGCCGTCTGTGCTGCAAATCATGCGTAGCAAGTCTGACAGCCCTGCCATTGCTGACTTGGACAGTTGGCGTGCAGATGTGCTATTTGACCGTGGTCATATGGATAACCTGGCAGAAAAGATCAGTGTGGTGGCAGCATTGAAAGAGACACAGATGGGCACTGAATCCACGAGCGCCCCCTTCAATCCAGCTTTGGCGGCTGAGATGTTGATAGCCTGGGTTAAGGGAGACAAATTGAACACTATGTCGTCGATACATCCTCACTTTCAGCAGATGCCTGCAGTAGAGCAACGCGTGTCTGAATTTGTGAAACATATGAACGACATACGTTTCAAGGCCTCGTGGGGCTTGAGTGCATTGGAAGGCATTGTGCGAGGTAGCGAGGATGACATGAGAGATTCCTATATCCCCTCGTATGTTTATTATGGTGTAGATGACCCCAAGTCACTGGCTATGCGTTTGCTGGGTATCCCACGTTCGCTGTCCGGCAGTCTTTCGCAGGTGATAGAAGGCAATGTGAATGAATACTCCTTTTCACGTATCAGAGGCATCCTTTCTGGTCTGACGCCAGGCGACTGGGATGCGCTGCGCCCAGACGGGAGCCACCTCTCAGGCGAGGAATGGAAGAGTATTGTGAATATTTTGATGAAATAGAATGTCGTTGTTTCTCAACAAAAAGTTCAAATGCCTACCACCCCTCAACACCAATACCTCGCCAACTGGCATGACAGCTTCGTAGACTATATCAAGAGTCTGCTTGGTGTGGTGGCGGGGCTGATGGCTTGGCCGGAGGCGACGGAGGAGGATAAGAGGGGGCTGGGTGACATCACGCTGATTCTGAATGGGCGGGATGCGGCTGATGTGGAGCATGATTTGGCTGCCGGTGTTGTGAAGAAGAGTACGCTGGACAAGATAGAGAAATTGAACAAGGATTTGGCAGATACTAGTCTTGAACATATTCATATGAACCCTTTGGTGCGTGAGTTTTGGAAGCATATGGCGCATATCAAGATAGAAAAAGATAAGGCCGACGAGCGACAGCGGTTGGATGCGCTGCATATACAAGTGTTTTAAATGAACAAGATAGACTACCACCAGATAGCATACAGGTTCTTACAGGAGGCATGTGAGGTGCTGGGAATGGATGTGAATGCCGTACCAGTACATTACGCAGAATTGCCTGATTTGCCTTTAGAACTGCTGCCGGAAGATGCTATTCCAAAAGATATGGCAGGCGGGTTGGCTGACAGACAGGCAATTCCTGTGACTTTCCTTCCTATATCTGGTGGTGTGATCGTTAATGAGAGGTTTTTGGATGAGTGCCTGGAAAAGGAGTCCTCCACGCCTGTGCGGATGATGATGTACACCGCTGCTTATGCGGTGTTTGCGCCTGCCAGCACGGCAAAAGAGCAGACTACTTTTGCTACTGCCTTGGCGTTGGTCAAGGGCATACAGCCAGGTGATAATGCTGCAATAATGCGACTGGGAGAAGAAAAGATAACCGCAATGGTGAACCGCTTCTTCCACCTTGACTGCAAGATAGTGAAGGCACAGTGCGAGGACGGCAGTTGGCGTTATGTGCTACGGGTGATGAAGGACAATAACCCTCACCAGCCGCAACCAACGATAAAGACACATACAGACTACGAACAGGCGCCCAAGGGTACGGAGGACAACCCCTTCGAGAATGTCGATGATGCCGCTGCTTATATCAAAGAGCAAGAGGAAAAGGAATGGACGGCAGATGCCTATATGCAGGAACTGGTGAATAGCCCGTACTACTATGAGTGGTCCGACGGTCATTTCCGCATTGGATGGGCTAGCCCGTTTGTATCACTCTACAGGAACGAGATGCCCGATGACGGGTTTGTGGTGAACCAGCTAGTGAGTCGCCGTTTCTCCATCAAACCCAACCTCTACAGGCATAAGTTTTTGTTCCGCGGTCAAAGCAGGTATTACGACAAGTGCTACCCAAACCTGTTCCGTGACGAGAATAAGACCAACTTCCTTGACGATGTTATTTGGTCGCAGGAGTTGCAGTCGCTGGGTGCATCGCATCCTTTAGTGCAGTATTGCGAACGTGGTATAGAGTTGCTTCACGACCGCTTTGTATTCGAAATGAACTATGGAGGATTGACACAACACTACTATAATCGTAGCCCGTTCTTGGACCTGACCTCCGATATAGAGTCAGCCAAATTCTTTGCAGTCACAGATTACGACCATAGTAACGACCAATACACACCCACCAAGAATACCGGTATTGGCGTATTGTATTACTATAGCATTGAGATGCCCGGAGCATTCCGTGGAATTGGCAACACCGCTCTTAGTACCATTGGTAAACAGGTGTTTATGCGCAGCGGAGCGCAACACGGCTTCTTGCTAAGAATGAATAAGGGTGCGAACTTCAACATACTGTCCGAGGTGCGCAAGGTGTTCTTTAAGCACGATGCCGCCATATCACAACGGATTTTTGATGCGTCTGCAGGTGGCATCAACTATTTCCCGCACGATGCCCTTGAGGCAGTTTGCCGTGAGCATCTGGAAGTGCTGAAAAAGAACAAGACCGTCTCAATGAAAGCTGTAGAGATAAACCTGCGGTTCAACCCCAAAGAGACAAAGGACAGCATCGTTTCACAGCTTGCCGCGAAAGGTATTCGAGTAGATGACACCCTTGTACCGACCTTCCCCAAGGAGCACCTCACCCGCGAAGCCCTTGTGCAGATGTGGGATACCTTCTCCGAAGGCGTATATTTCTATAGTCCAGATAGCCTCCTTTACCAGGAAGCTTTGAAGAGGAAAAGAGACGAGGTGGCAAAGCTGATTTAGGGGAGAGAATGGCCGATGTGCCTAGGTTGGATAGTAAGAAGAAAGCGCAAGTGGCAATCCGATTTTGAGTTTAAAAGGCATTCAATTATCGTTTGTTCCGCGACGCAGTCGATTCAAATCGTGTACACCGAAATACCGTTATAAGTAGTTAAAAACAATATGATTATAGACTTTTAGTCGTCCCATAACGGGACATTAATGAATGTAAATAAGAACTCATTTTTTTTGTTCGAGGGAAGATAACCGTATATAATAGTTGTAATTGAGAGTATTTTATGGATCCAATTAATTCAATTGATATCCAAAAACTGGATAGATGCTTAATCTCCGGTAATCCAATTCTTTTTACTGGAGCAGGCTTCTCTATGGGCGCAACAAATGATAATAAGGAAGAGATACCTTCTGGGAATGAGTTAAAAAAGCAGATTATCGAAGAGTATCTGGGTATGGATAACTCTCAAATGGAGTATAGTGAGTTAGTTAAAGCCAGTTTAGCGGATGTATGCACATATGCTTCTAATATTAGTTCGGAGTATAAACTTAGAGACTTCATTGTAAGCCATCTTAGCGGATTCTACCCTAAGGCTTATCAAGAAGATTTGCTAGCTTTCAGTAAATGGCATAAGATTTACACAGTAAACATTGACGATGTTGTCGAAAACTCCAAAAGTGGAAATAGATTTATTATTCAAAATACGCATAGAAAAATAGATTATACCAAAGCTAATAAAACAGAGTATATTAAGTTACACGGTTGTGTAAGGAATGTTGACGGGCGTATAGTGTTTTCTGATAGTCAATATGTTGATTCTATGTTGCATTCAACAGATTATAGATTCAGTAGCTTTGCACAAGATATGCAAGTTGAGAATTTTGTAATTGTAGGAACCGAGATGAATGAAATAAACTTGGATTATTATCTTGGACTCTTCTCATTGTCATCCAGTAAAACTACTCATGGACAGTTATTTTTCATCAACCCTAATCCTTCATTGTTGTTCAAAGCAAGAGTGCAAAAAATTGGTGCTGTCGTTATTCCGTGGACAACTGAAGAGTTTGCTAGCCATATTACATCACTCAATCAACCAAGTATTGCTATATTAGGGAATGTTGTAATAAAAGATTTCCTGAATGTTAGAAACAAATACAACAGTGAGAAGGGTTTTGTTGATTATAAATCTAATCTATATTTTGGAGATTACCCTAAATATAAGGATGTAGTATTTGATTGGGATTTTATAAATCCAGAGATTGTTAACATCATTAGTTATATTAAGAGCATAAATACTACGAATTCTGCACGTAAAATGGTTGCACTCTACGGAAAGGCTTTAGTAGGGAAGTCTTTATATTTAAAAAGAATAGCTATCTCACTTTTAAATGAGGATTTTGCAGTATATGAGTTCTGTGGCAAAGAGTTTGACATTAAATATTTTGCTAAGTGCATAAAGAATATTGCAGATACGAATATTGCGCTCATCATTGATGATGCTAGTTTCTATTATCGTGAAATTGCATCATTAATGAGAGTCTTTCCTTTTGAAAAGAATCTTGTTGTTGTTACAGCGTCAAGATCATATCAGCATTTTAGAAAAAGGTATTGTTTAGTATCTGAATCTTGGTTTGAAGAATTATTTGTCTCAGGAGAAACTAAGGATGATGAGTTTGCTGTCAATATAGCCGAGAGACTTGACGAAAAGGGTCTTTTAGGCAAATTGAAGGCGAATGAAAAAGGTGAACGTATTTTCAAAATAAAAGGCTACAATGATGTGTCTTCTTTTCTTTATAGTATCACTAATGGGAGGTATTATCAGGAGCGGATGATTCGTAATTATTCAAGGCTGTCTGCTAATTCTAGTCTGGAACATGATTTCTTGATACAACTGGCTATTTTCTATAAGCTGAATTTGCCATATTTCCCAGCTGAAGTATTCCGATTGATTTATTGCGATAATTCACAAAAAATAATTAATAATGTTGAGCATTATGTTACGTTCTTCCCTGATCATAATGGATATGCTATTCGTAGCCCCTTCTTGGTTCCATATGTCCTAAAAGGCATATCTTACAAGAAAAAGGTTCGATTGTTGGCCGAGGTATTAGTGTATATTTCTCCGCAGATAGTAGATGGATATCATAGTTATTGGAATGAAATAGCCTCTACACTTATGAAATGTAAATTATTGAGGCATCTTCTTAATCTTACTAATGCTTGGGTAAAGAGACTCCTTTCTTCCATAAAGAACTACTATAATGACGATTATAATTATTGGTTGCAAGTTGGCCTATCTGAACAATATGATAACGAGTTTGAACATGCTTTAAATCATTTTCAGCAAGCAGAATCTCTATCTCCAAATTCTTATCTGGTAAAGAATGCTATTGCCAGAAATTTCCTTAGGCAAGCTAATATAATAGAAGGTAAGGACAAAGCAGATCTTTTGTTTAATGAGGGAGTTAAGCGTATGGAAAACCTCATCAAAGAAAGAGAGGAATTCCAAGTACGGGCTTATTCGACACACTGTTTGTTGTTCGAAGAAATCAGGTATTTCAGGAAATATGATATTATCCCTGATGATGATGCGCTGAAAGAAATGTATAAGTCATTAAATTCTATTCTTGATAAGAATCCAGACGATCCAATGTCAAGACACATTAGTAATATGTTCTTGAAATTTATAAGTGACAAAAATTTGAATGGTAAACTTCCTAAAATGACATTGCAAGATTTGGGTATGATTAGAGTAGTTGTTAGTGGGAGTGATATGTCAGAAAAGGATATGTTGGAGAATTTTGAATTGGAAGAATAAGGAATCAAATCTAGTTTCCCCTTACGCGCAGCCAGAGCCGCGTCAGGACAGAAAGGTTTTTTGCATATTACGATGACAAGATATGATGGGCTTGTATCCGGATGCTTCTCACTATAAAGATTCCTAGACTATCGAAGCGATCAAGATGTTGTTCTTTTCTAATATCACTATACACAACCAGTCTTGTCTTGGGGTGTTTGTTGCGGAGGACCACGGTGAGAATAATATAGTTTGTGATTAGTGTTGAGGTTTGCATCATAAGATACTTTTATGATAAAAGGAATAAAGGGGTAAGTATTAAAAGTTCAATGATAATTGGAGGCATACGAACGGTCTCGGACGCCTCGATAAATAAATAAATAAATACTTAATAACATAATACTAATTATCTACTTTCCCTAACACTAGCAAAGGACGAGAAGAGGAGTTTGGGCAGGGGTGAATAATTTGAGGTAATAAATGAAATCTTCAAACATACAACAGTATTTGTTGGGACTGAGCATTGTTATCGCTTTCTTGTTACCACATTACAATACGATATTCCTGTTGGTAAATCCATTATTGTGTGTACTCCTCTTTTTATTTTCACGAGATCGTAGGCGTACACCCATAGTGTGGATTCCTATTATCCCAATTATTTTATCACTCCTCCTTAATATGGTGTACGCACACACCAAGGCGTATTTTTCAACAATGACAATCTTGCTCTATTTTTCTTTATTTCCAATGGTAGGAAAAGTATGTGTGAAGAACGCCTATTTGTATTTTGTACTAGCGGTTATCGTTGTTTCTCAAATCGGTTACTTGTTTAATATATCACCATTTGTTAGTTTTTTTAACACGTATTACCCGATGTCCGAGGAAGACTTGGAACAACTAGAACATATGAGTGAAAATATTTTTATGGATAGAATGGGGGGATTGTACCACAATTCTAATCAATGTGCAAGATATATAACTATGCTTCTAGGGTTTTATTTGGTTGTTAATGAGGAAACGAAGTTTAAAAAAATACTTCCATTTATTCTGATAGCTTACTTTGGTATATTATTGACAGGCAGTCGGACGGGTCTTGTTACGGCAACATGTATCCTTTTCTTTGCTTTTGTTCGACAACAGAAATTGTCGTTTGATAAAAAACTGATTTTTGGTCTGTTAGTAATAATTGGTTTTTGGCTATTTGTAATTAACTCATTGGGCACACTTCGTGGTTTGGAGATAGGTGATGGTTTGGATAACAGCCTTGCTTATAAGGTAGGAGCTGTTTCTTATTATTTGGAGAATGAAACATCAGTTATTCATCTTCTAATAGGTCATCTTGATGTAGATTTGTTCGAGAGGGTGTATGGTGTGACAGACTTTGGCTTTGATAGCGAATATGGTAGTTTAATTTACCGTTTTGGTTTTATTGGGTTCATTTCGATTCTAATATTTTGGTACCAACTTTACATAAAAACAGAAAGATTCAGTCAAATATTTTTCGTCAATCTACTATGGATTATCAGCAGTACGATAGTGTGCTCCTATAGGGCATTTTTTATCTTCATGTTGTTTTTATCAGTATTATACTCTAATAATCATAAGAGCAGTAGTCAGGAAATTATTAATTCTAGCGAATCAAGTGTATCTGGTTAGTTTTTGCTTATAATGTGCCAGTTAGGGTATTCTCGGCAGAAACAATAATGTTGGAATTACACTGCTGTTCGGAGTAGTTTACCATAAAGTAAGTTGCACGACAGAGCCCCTATCCAGAACAACACGGGTGCCGCTGATTATAGAGTTCTCAGATATGAGTCCTTTGGAAGAGGACCTGCACGATAGAATTAGAGATAGAATGAAGACTTGGAACCAGACTAATATTGGAAAAAACGAATAATTATCTCAATCATTTTCATTTACGAATAAGATAATATGTTTGATCGAGAAAAGAGTATTCAAATTGTAGTTATATGACAGAGTCAATTCAGACAACTGGCGGAGTACTTCATCCGTCTGATATTGAGTTTATCAACAATTGTATCTGTGAAGTATTCGGGTGCGGACCAGATGATATAACAGAACTTAAGCCTTTACAAAAGGGATTATCTAACTCTGTTTTATCATTTCATTATAATGGGGGAAAGTATGTTTTCCGCTATCCGGGGTTAGGATCTGAAATCCTCATTGACCGAGGCGAGAGTCAATTATTCAGAAACAGATTGAAGATGCTGGAGTTGATACATCTTTGGTCGCAATGAGTGTTCGCTATGGATGGCGAATTTCCCACTTTGTGCAGACCAGGACCTTCCATTATCATGATGTCAATGATATGGTTCGTGGAATTCTCCAATTGCGTAAGCTCCATTTAACGTTGGATGAACTTAAGTTAGTTCAAATGAAAATATTGGATTATGTCGATGCTTTTTGTCGTGATAATAACATAGAGTATTCTCTTGCTGCAGGTACGCTATTAGGTGCCGTGCGACATAAGGGATATATTCCATGGGATGATGACATAGACATAATGATGACAAGGGATCAATATAATTACTTCACTACAAAATGGTGTGAAACAAGTAATCACCCATTTATTTTAACTAATGAAGAATCTGGTGATAGCATGGGTTATCCTTATGGGAAAGTTTATGATCCTGGTACAATTACCTATGTTGGTTCTATTAAGAGGACGGGTGTATTTATCGATCTTTTCCCAATGGATAAAGTAATCGATAAAGATGATTATATCAATAGGCGGACTGCAATCAATAAGTTAATCAAAGGCCGTAATAGAGCATTGAATTGGATGTTGGCTAAAAAAGGAGATTATTCTTTGATTAAAAGCATAAAAGCTTTTTTCGAAAAGCCTAGTCGGGATTTTTTCGAATATCCGAGTTTGATTAATAATCTGGCAAGATGTAAAAACAAGGAAGAATGTGCCTGGTATTACTTGATGGTTTTTGGATCGTATTCCAGAGAACCGATACCAAAGACTGTGTTTAATAAATACATAGACATTCAATTTGAAGACAGAGTTTATCGTGGTGTGGCAGATTATGACACATATTTGACTAATACTTATGGCGATTGGCGGACTTTGCCACCAGTAGAAAAGAGAGTGACTCATCACGGATTTAAAGCTTATTGGAAGTAATGCATAATGCTTTATCTGTTTAGTATATTCTGTGTAAATAAAAAACAATCAGTAACAAAGAATGGCTCAACAGGGTTTGAAACATAAAGCAGCGTCAGGTATGGTGTGGTCAGCGTTACAGAAGTTTTCTGTGACTCTTATCACTTTCGTGTCTGACATCATACTGGCACGCCTTCTAACACCATACGATTTTGGTTGTATTGAGATGTTGGCCATCTTTATCCTCTTGTCAGAAACTATCGTCAATGGTGGTTTTGGGGCTGCACTAATCCAGCGCAAACAACCTTCTCAGGAGGACTATTCAACCATCTTCTATTGGGGCCTGGTGATGGCATGTATAATATATATTGTTTTGTATTGTACCGCCCCCGGTATTTCTCATTTTTATGCTATTCCTGAATTAAAGACCATCCTACGAGTTCAAGGGTTAGTATTATTTGTTTATGCATTTAATGTTATCCAGGTCAGTTTCCTTAAGAAACAATTTAGGTTTAAGACCCTGTCAGTCATTACTATAATATCTTCCGTAGTCTCTTTAGCTGTTGCTATTTGGATGGCGTATGCTGGATATGGAGTATGGGCGTTGGTTGCAAAAAACTTAATAGCCTCTGGTTTGACCTCTTTGATATGCTGGTTTTTTGTTAAATGGCGACCGATTTTGGCGTTTTCTTGGAAATCGTTCAAGGAATTATTTGGTTTTGGTTTCTATATGTTCCTTTCTAACATTGTAACCACATTTAGTTTCAAGATACAAGGTCTACTTATTGGAAAGTTTTATAATCCATCAACGATGGGTTTTTATTCGAAGGCCAGCGGTACAGAAGGTATCGTGTCAACGACATTATCACAAGTAATGGATCAGGTCACATATCCTTTGTATGCGGAGGTACAAGACAATATGGCGACGATGCAGAACATGGTTAAGCGTTTCACAATGACGCTTTCATACTTAACATTTCCACTTCTGTTTATTTTTATACTGGTGGCAAAGCCATTATTCATATTGCTATACACGGAAAAATGGTTGCCAAGCATACCGTATTTCCAAGTGTTGTGCCTTGCCGGTTTGGGCCAGTGCCTCCAATCTGTTAACTTCCAAACCATATCGGCTATCGGCAAGAGCAAGATTGTTTTCAGATGGACTATGATAAAGCGTATCTTGGGTATAGGCTTCATTGTTGGCGGGTTGGCTCTGTGGGGAATGCGTGGCTTGTTGTGTGGCGCAGTTTTGAATGCGTGGTTTGCGTATTTTGTAAATATGGGGCTTGTTTCAAAACATATTGGATACAAATGGTGGCGACAGTTGTTGGATCTTATGCCAGTGTTTATTGCATCAATAGTTATCGCAGCATTAAGCTTTCTAAGTACACATTATTTTGATTTAAGCCTCTATTTTGACGGGATAGTCAAGGTGCTTGTTTATGTGGCTCTGTATGCAGCATGGTCTTTTTTTTTCAAGCCAGAAGCGTATGTATATACAAGAGGTGTAGCTGAGATGGTTTTGTCTAAACTACCTAAGAGAAAATAAATAATTAATTATTATGCTGGAATTACGATTATGGAAATTTGGAACTGATGATGTGTCAATTCCAAGTTTTTTAGAGGGTATGAGAGTTGCTCACGATGAACCAATTAGAACAGAGGACTGGTTTCATTGGAAATTTGAGCAGAGTCCATACGGAAAAGCTATAATGGCATGCGCCTTCGATGGCAACAGAGTAGCTGGCTGTGTAGCATACGGGCGAGGTATTGTCAAATATAAAGGACATGACTGGCAATGTGCATTATCGTACGAAACATTTGTGCATCCAGATTATCAAGGGAAAGGACTTTTCAAGAAGCTTATTTCTTTAGCTGAAACTGAAATGAAGAAGGCCGGGATACAATTCCTGTATAACTTCCCCAATTCAAACAGCATCACCGGGTTCAAGCACATGAACTGGATATGCCGCAATGACATAAAGCTATTCAAGTTCAAGCCATTTAGAATGGTCAATTTGATTCTTCATGTAAATGATTTACGAAGACCATTCCACCCCCTCCCTTTTACATCGACAGAACTGAAAAACATCAATTTAACTGACGTCCCCGTTGAGAAGACAACAGATAGTATTATTACCCCGATATGGACTGTTGATTATTTGAAGTGGCGTTTCTTTACTAGACCCGGTAGAGAATACTTTGTTATCAACGACTCTGACTTGTTTTCGATTGCAATGGTTGGATATCGTGGAAAATTGAAGGTAGTAAGGCATCTATATAGTGTTTCAAAAAAGGGTTTGCCTTCATCTCAAATAATGAGAGATATTGTAAAACGTACAGGTAAAGACACTAAGGCTGATTTGTATGAATATTCATCGACAATTTTTGATAAC
>JAEEGK010021426.1_pt1 | contig 13651 bp, 12 predicted proteins | sample 8958771 | NCBI WGS metagenome assembly JAEEGK01 (sample SAMN16246547, study PRJNA631951) | gut metagenome | biome: gut microbiome; feature: rumen; material: SC-attached | host: Bos | place: Iran: Karaj | collected 2018-10 | reverse complement strand
CACTGCAGGCGCGGCAAGCTGAAGGACTGGGCCCGCGAGATTCTTGCAGCCCCGATGCATTTCAGGCCGGGGGACTATTTCCAGTACAACAGCATGGAATCATATCTCCTATCCGTCATCGTTTCACGGGTGACGGGGGAGAGGCTGGACAAGTATCTTGAACATAAGCTCTTCGAGCCTCTGGGCATCAGTGACTGGTGGTGGGAGATTTCCCCTCAGGATTATGCCGCGGGAGGATGGGGCCTGTTCATCTCCGCCGAGTCGCTCGCCAAGATGGGACAGTTCATGCTCCAGAGGGGCGTGTGGAACGGAGAACGCCTTCTCGATGCCGCCTGGTTCGACGAGGCGATGTCTCCTCAGATAATGCAGTATAAGAACAAGGAGAAGAAAGGTTCCGGAGAAGGGAACCAGGGTTATGGCTACCAGATGTGGTGCTGTACCCATGGGGCTTATCGTCTGGACGGTGCCTGGGGCCAGTATGCCATAATAATCCCTGAGAAGAATGCTGTCGTGGTGATCCTTGAGCATTCTACCAATACTCCGGAGGTCTTCAAGGGCGTCTGGGACTACATCTATCCGAATTTGTAGGAACTGAGATTAATCCAGGACTGTACCGGATATGACAAAAGCGCTCCCGGAGGAAGCGCTTCGTTAAATGCTTGGTAGAAAATAAATGGTTTATTCTATTTATGACTAAAAAGCGAGATGCTCTCTAGTATAGGGCGGTCGTGGGAGCCGGTGATCACCACGCGCAACCGTTTTGTCGTGCATGGTTTTGTGGGGATAATGCGCTTGTAGCCTATGGTAGTGCCTTCGGCGATCGTCAGCCATCCTCCATTTTCGACAGCGACATCAAAATCCTGGATATCAACCCGGAAACTGCTGATTCTCTGCCCGAAGCGTATGTCCTCCTGCAGCTGTACATAATCGAAACTGCGATACTCCGGGAGTGTTATCTCCCAAACCTTCCCTCCATGGCGCTTGCGTATTTTGGCTCCGGCGGCAAGGTCCGTCCCGAAAACAGCTTCGCGGGCATCCCGGAACTCCATCAATCGCAGCGAATCCACCTTGCAGATGCGTCCGTTGGTGTCCGGCGGCACGTTTAGCAGCAGCAGCGAATTGCGCCCCACGCTCTCGACCCAAATCTTCATCAGCGCTTCTACGCTCTTTACCTTGTCGTTCTCGGATTCCCTCCAGAACCAGCCTGGGCGGATGGAGACGTCGACTTCGGCAGGTACCCAGTGCGCGCCATAAACGTTGCCCTGCTGGAGGGTGTCTATCGGGGGTGCGCCGGCACCGGGAGTGAAGCCCTCGGTGTCCAGGGTGCTCCAGTTGGTCTCGCAGGCCTGTCCGCGCTCGTTGCCAACCCATCGGCAGCCAGGGCCGATGTCGCTGAACATCACGGCCTCAGGGCTCAGCCTGCGCACGGTGGCTCGGAAAGTATCCCAGTCATATACCTGTTTCTTTCCGTTCGGCCCCTCGCCGCAGGCCCCGTCGAACCAATGCTCGAACATCGGGCCATAGTTCGAGTGAACCTCTTCGAGAGCCTGCACATATACATTGTTATATTCAGGTGTGCCGTAGGCGGGGTGGTTTCGGTCCCAGGGAGATATGTAAACTCCGAACTTCAGGCCGTACTCCCGGCAGGCCTCCGAAATCTCTGCAAGTACATCCCCCTTGCCATCGCGCCAGCTGCTCTGCGCGACGGTATGAGTGGTGGTTTTGCTTGGCCAGAGGCAGAATCCGTCATGGTGTTTGGCTGTGAAGATGATTCCCTTCATGCCGGCCGCTTTGGCGGTTGCAGCCCACTGCCTGCAATCCAGGCCGGTTGGGTTGAAGAGGTCTTCCGTTTCAGTACCTTGTCCCCATTCCAGACCGCTGAAAGTGTTGGGTCCGAAGTGTACGAACATGTTGTATTCCATTTGTTGCCACTCAAGTTGTTCGTGGCTGGGAGTCGGGCCGCAGGCATCCTTCGAACAGGATGCGCAAAGTACAACGGCCACTAGAGAAAAGGCTTGCAATGTTTTCATAGTTCAAAGATAGCATAAAATGCCGATACATTGCGTGCTTTTTCAAAAATATACAATCGACCTTTTAGTCTTTCCGGACTATTTATTATTGGATCAGGTATAAACACGCCTGACGTGATAATGTAGATTAATCCAGGATTATCTCGCTCTCATTTTCTGTAAGCTCGTGTCTGTATTCGGCACCATTCAGATTGATGAGCACTTCCTTAATCTGGTAGCTATATACGGGCCATCCACTTCCCAGATGAAACCGGAACACTCCGTTCGTGGTGATACTAACGTCCATCGAATCCAGCGCATTCTCAAGTTCTGTTCTCATATTTTCCGTGAGGTCCTCTCCGATAGAACCGATCACGTTTTGGAGCATAGTTATTACTGTCTCCTTGAAATCATCCTGGTCTGCTTCCTGATATGATCTTATCGTCAGAAAATCTTCATCTGTGTCATCCTCGTCAATCCAATATACACAGTTCATCGTGATAGTGTTTCCGTCCGGAACAAAGAGATTTGGAGATTCATACTGATAGGAATACTCTTCGCCGATCTTGTATTCTAAGCCATGGAACATCAACATCCCTTCAAAGGCGCTCTGATACGACATCTGTATCGTGCCTGGCTGGATGAGAGAACGGATTATGTCTGATAATTTTTCTTTTCCTTCTTTCAAGGATTCATTCTTTTCGAATGTCTCTTTAATGACCTCTTCGATAATGGCATCGGCCATCTTGTCCCATTCTATAGGCAGCATCCGCTGAAACGAGCCCAATTCGTCGGTTTCAAACTCTATAGGCGACGTGGCTGTCAGCTTATGGATGACGTCATTGACCAGCGAGACTATAGGATTGTTGCTGCTCTCGTTTGACGTGGTATATCTCAGCCTGTACATTTTGTCGTCAGCCGCTACGACTTCATATGTCGTAATGTCCGTTTCATGTCCCACGACAGTCGTGTCGTTCCCCGCTATCAGAGACTTCGTGGTAGATGTATTGTAGCTGAACTTGTCTCCTAGTTCCCAATATGCTACCAGTTGAACCAGTGAATCTGAAGGCATCTGTGCATGAGAAGATACAGACGGAAGAAGGGTGCCGAGAGCGATGACGGCTAGAGAAAGGGATCTCTTGAATGGATGTTTCATTTCAAATTATTTTGGTTATTGTTTCATGGATTTAATTTATTCGGTTCCGTATTTCTCGTAGAATTCCTTCACTCTCTTGTTGAAATCCGGCACGAATTCTTTAAGGTATTCATCGGACTGGAGATATTCGACGATTTCTCCTGTCTGGTATTTTCCCCTCATTTTCTTGATGTAGCTGATGCATTCGTCTTTCTTTCCGTCGATGTCGTCGAGCAGCCATTTGCCGTCGACTTTCTTTATCATGACCACATGGCCTTCGCCTTCAGGAGCATTCTCATGGGTGGATACGATGGCTGAAGCCAGGTCTTTGGAAATCCTCTTTACGGAGTGGACTTTATACGCCAGCTCATAGTCGCCGTTTCCGCCGACGAAGTACCATAGCCATTCGTTCTCTCCGATCTCGCCATAATCGGCAACCGGAGCATCGAATGCTTCTGCGTATGCGTTATAGAATTCAGGGGTGAGATAGTCCGCGGCTTCGGCCTTCAGACCGTGGTCCGGGATGAACTGACACAATTCGAGGACCTTTCCGGAAAGGTCTTCCTTAGGTTGCCCGCATGAGAGTATCATGAGCAACATGCCGATGCAAAAGAATAAGCGTTTCATTTTTTTAGAAAGGTAAAGATAGTTATTTTAGTCGTTTTCTTCAAGTTCGAAGATGGATTCTGTAGGTTTTCCGAAGTATCTGGCAATCTTCATCGCGAGCACGGCAGACGGAACATATCTTCCGGCTTCTATGGAATTGATTGTCTGGCGGCTGACGCCCACGGCGGCTGCAAGGTCCTGCTGGGTGATGTCCTTGACCGCGCGTTCTATTTTGATAGTGTTTTTCATTTCAGATCCCTCCTTACTTTTCTCATTGTAAGGTTGAACTTTAGGATGTAAACGATGTAGAAAAGATAGATTGCAGCCAATGCGAAATCAAGGAAGAGCAGGCCCATGATGAACAGGATACCGAAGGCAAGTACGAAGGATGTGAACCACAGACTCCATACGAAGGATTGCATCCTTATATGCCCGGTCATCTCGTCCTCGTCTTTCTCCCGTGACAGTGCTATCAAGCTGAGCGAGACCAGAAAACCAGACATGCTTATCTCAGCTACGAGGTCGGCCTTTCCGTGGTAAAAGAAATTGTCGCCGATACCTATCCAAGGGATTTCTATTTCCGGCAATTTGACGCCCAGCAAAGCACAGATACATATTGTTGCAAAAGGAAGAAACATCCACATTCCGACTTTCTTGCAGGAATAGGGGAGGAGGTAATTCTTAGGTTTCATATCACATATTGGTTTATTAATTATGCTTTTTCGATGCGAATGTAAAGATAATTTTCCAATATGTCAAGTTTATTTTACATTTTCTATATCTATGGGATCGCCAAGGAAATGAGGTTTCTTTCTGAACATCATGTCAAGGAAGACTTTGCACCTTGCGCCGTATTCTCTTATTTTCGTGAGAAAACCGTAGTAAGCGCTTACGTCGGAGGCGTTGTATCCGACGGCGTCAATTCCTTTCTTTCCGGCAATAAATATGGCTCTTTCGTTATGGAATCGCTGGCTGACGACGATGAATTCCGTCTGTCCGAATACTTCCTTGGCCCTTACTACTGAATCGAAAGTCCTGAATCCGGCATAATCCGGGAAAATAATCTCCACCGGGATGCCTTTGGCGACAAGAGCCTGCTTCATTTCTTCCGGTTCATTGTAATCCTTCTTCCTGTTGTCTCCGCTCACTATTATGCGGTCTATCTTTCCTGCCTTATATAATCTGGCGGTTGCTTCTATCCGTGAGATGAAATAAACGTTAGGCATTCCGTTCCTGCCTATGGGGGACGTGCCCAGTACTAAAGCCGTGTGGCGGTGGGGCAAGTCTTCTGCTTTCTCGTACAGCCTTCCACTGGCATACCTGTCAATCCTGATGTTGCAGTAGAGAATGAATCCAAGCAACGCCAGGACTATCCCCAGCAGCCATTTCATATATGATTTCCATCCTTTCTTCGTCCCTTTATGTGCCATATCATGAATGTCTGGTATAATACAAAGATAATCATTCTTCCCGATTTGTATCCTATAGTCATCACCCCGGCAAGATCCATAGCTGCAAACAAACATTATAGGGCGAAGACGGGCAGTGTGTAAAAATAAATATGTATATTAGCGAGAGAAAAAAAACGCCACATTATGAGAGTCATACACGTCGTACTCCTTTTACTGCTTTCAAGCTTATCACTTTCAGCACAGCAGTCTCGCATGATCCTTGAGAAGAAAGACGGCCTCATTACTTTTGCCGTCGATAAGGTGACTCCGCCTGACGATTTCTTGGGCTGGAAGATAGATGGAGCCAATCTGGCCAGACAGATTAACAGGGACCATTCCTCTGGCATATCCTCGGACTGGGAGCCCGAAATCATCGCCTGCAGCTTTGACGGCGTGGACAACCTGTATGACATCTTCGAGGATGTTGTATTCAGGATGCTCATGGACGCATGGTGCCAGCATCGGCCGGTTGTTCTGTCTCCTGATGCCATCTGGCTGATTATCTGCCAGCAGTTCAACCGTCAGGTCAATCTGCATCCGGAGGAATTCAGGCAGCAGTTAGTCTTTCATGAAGGGAAAAAGCAGTTAGTGGTCAAAACAAATACCCCGGTCTTGGAGACTGCAGACTGGGAATCGATCGTTCTCGGGTTTGTGTCAGAAATCTCGGAAATACCAAAAACGGTATTGCATCTACATTGATTGCTGATTTCTCCACTACTGGGACCGATGAAAGGATTGCGTCTGCAGTTACTTTGATGGATGTTGTAAAACAGTATTTCGACTATAATCTTGTATACTTTGTCTGTGGAATCCCATCTATTACTCTCACGGGAAGCCCGGATGACTGGCGGTCGGTCTTGAATAAGACTAAGGCTCTTGGCAAAATCGGTATGACATGGTGGACCTCAGAATTGGAGCCTATCCTTGAAGAATTTGTCAAGGCTGCAGAAGGCAAGCCTGATTACTGGTTCTGGAAGGATATCGTGAAGAAATCGCGGCCTAGAAAGATTAAAGGTCCTGCGTGTACTCGTCGTCCCGTCAGGATGACAAAATTCGACGGCTGGTTCCTTAAGTTTTTCCCTTATGACAGTGATGGCCGCACTCCTAAAAAGGTTACCATTACCCAGACGATGTTGCCGGAAACGGTATCAGTGCCGTTTAAGTACTGTGTCGTGGATCCAGATGGAACTGTACGGAGCGAGACTCAGTTGGAATTCGTCGCTGGTATTGTCGGCGTCCTGGAGGATCCGGAGACATATACTATGACGCCCAAGATCGGATGGCTGGTAAGGACGATGAAGGGTGCTGAGCCCACTGAAAAATAGCCGGACGACCTTCGTCCATGGAAAATAAAAAGAGCCGCCTGAAAAGGCGGCTCTTGAGTGGAGTGCGGGCGAAGGGACTCGAACCCATACGCTTGCGCACCAGATCCTAAGTCTGGCTTGTCTACCAATTTCAACACGCCCGCAAAACCTATCCGGAAGGCAGTAACAAATGCCCGTCGCCGAGTGCGGCCTTGGGAAGCTGCCGCAATCTGAGTCCGGAAAGGGATGCAAAGATAATTAGTTTTTCTTAAATAACAAAAATGCCCATTCTTCTCGGCTGCAACTCTTTATGAGAGACAGTCCTTGTCGGGCAGCCTCCTCTTCGATTGCCGGGCAATCAGAAACATAGAATCCGCTTGTGAAAAGAAGTCCGCCTGCACGAAGAGAACGCGCATACGTACGCAGATCCATGATTATTATATTCCTGTGGATGTTCGCAAGAAGCACGTCATACCTGCCCATCTGGAGCAGGGAAGCGTCTCCGCAATATGTCTCGAATTTTCTGGCGACACGGTTGGTATGGGCATTCCAGAATGCCGATTCGGCGGCGACGGCGTCGATGTCAATGCCGTAAACATGTTCCGCGCCCATCTTGGCGGCGAGGATGCCCAGCACGCCGGTGCCGCATCCCATGTCCATTACAACCTTTCCGCGGATGGACCCGATATTCTCCATCATGACGGACATCATCATCCATGTTGTCTGGTGGTGGCCTGTCCCGAATGCCATCTGCGGGTCGATCGTGATGTTGAACCTGGTCCTGCGAAGCCCCGTGTGATGCGGAGCCTTGACCGTCACGTCCCTGCCGATCACTATAGGGGAGAACCGGCTCTCCCAGTCGGCATTCCAGTTCTTGGCCGGCATAAGGTCGGCCTTGAAGGATACTTCGAAATCCAGACCTGAAAGGGCCAGTTTCAGGGCGCGGGCGTCATATCTTTCCTGCTGGATATAGGCCTTGAGGCATGGCTGAAGGCCCTCTTCTTCCGATATCATGAAAGAATCATATGGAAGTTCCGAGAGTTCGGCTTCCACGATTTCCGCCCGTCCTTCCGAGAATGGCTCGAAGAACAGAGAAACTTCTATGTAATCGTTACTGTTCATTCTCTGATCCGTTTTCCTCTGTCTGCTCTTCAGAGGCTGCCTCTTCCTCCTCGCGCTTCTCTTCGGCTTCCATCTCTTCGCGTGCTGCCTCCATCTCGGCTGCCTCTTCGCTGCTCAGGCTTTCCGTCTGGGCCGTCGAATCATACCCCAGTTCATCCTTTCGGGCATCGATATCGTTCTTTGCCGACATGTTCTGCTGCAAAGCCAGTTCGACACCCTTGGTAAAGATGTTATGGATGGAGTTGATAAGGTTGAGGTGCATATTGTTGATTTCCGTAGTGAAGACTGGAACGTTCTCGTTCTTGTATTTGGCCTTGCCCAGCCTGTATTTCCAGTTGTCGAAATTACCCCACAGATTGATTCCGAAACGGAACGGCAGAGGCGACTTCAGTACGGAAACATGGTACTTGAAGCTCTGGTCGAAGCTTTGGGTACCGCTCATTGCAAGTGTATATCTGTCAATGCCAAGAATGAACGGGAATACCTCCAGCGTATGGTTGCTGATGATGCCCTGGACAGACATCTTGTCGATATAACCGGTCTTCTTGTTCTTGAACATCAGCAGCTTGGTGATCTTCCTGATCGCTCCGTCCTGCTCGACAGAAAGGTCCTTTCCCTTGATCTTCAGCACTCCGTTAATTGTCGGGGTAATGAAGTTCATGTTGGTATCGAGAGCCGTAGTCGCGGCAAGCTCGCAGTCCAGCATGCCCTTGAATGTCTTGAGCATAGGGATGAGACTGTCGGCGGCTGGCACGAGCGTGATCACTTTGTCTGCGGTGATGTCCACCATGTTAAGGTCGAAGCCTGCGGTGAGGTCCTTCTTCGTCTTGGTGGCGTAGAAGCCCTCGAAGTAGATATCGCCCATGTTGGACTCTGCTACAGTATTCATGATCTGCAGGCAGCGCTTCTTCATCGTGATTTCCGAAACGAACCAGTTGATGTTAAGGTCTGAATAGATTATGTTGTTACCCTCCAGCCTTATGTTCGCGTTGACGTTCGACGGCAGCACCAGCAGCGCGCTGTTGGCGGTAGAGAGCGAGTCGCTCTCGAAGCTGGCCATGTACTCCTCGTCGCTGACCGAAGCTTTCGGGGCGCTGTTGCCGGGCGCGTATTTGCTTCCGGCGTCGAAGGCCCAGAGCAGTTCGTTGGCATGAAGCCGTTGCGAGGTGACATTGGCGTCAAGGTTTATGATTCCGCCCCTGGTCAGTGCTCTGCGGAGTCCATACAGACGGGCATTTGCGGAGATGTCGGACCGGCCTGAACGGATCGTCAGATTGCCGAGCTTGACTTCGTCATTGTTGAATGTTCCGCTGACAGCCTCGATAGTGTTACGGAGAGGGAACCGAGGCGAGATTATGTAACCGTCCTTTATTTCTAACTTGCCGTTGAGCGTCCATTTACGGACATATTCGGCCATCGACTTGTCGAGTCGGATGTCGATGTCTTTCTTGCGGAAGTCGGCCTCCTTCAGGTAGTCAGGCAGGCTGCTGCGGTGGCGCGCCATGATGAACGAAAACAGCGAGTCTCTCTGGACGTCCGGATAAACCTTCTGGAGAGAGTCCAGGAAGTGCTTGCGGCGCTGCGATTCCTTGACTCCGTTCATTACGGCAGAAGCTGAGAATGAGGCGTCGTGAAGTCCGATTCTGCTTACGCCCTGATGCATGAAGATTGCGCCGTTGTTGCTCGAAAGCGAGAGGACTGGAGCGGTCGCGTTCTTCTGACGCATGTTGCTGTATTTGAAATAGTTGTTCGAACCGTTGAGGCCGATTGTGAGGGAATCGGCACCGGACATCGCGAGGATGCGGGCATAGACCGTCCCGACGATCGGATGGACCTCATGGCCGAATTCTTCGCTGATCGCTTTCGCTGCGTTCTGGGCCGTGAAGCGGATCTCCGAGCCGCGAATATATGTTCCCAGACCGTAGGTCGCGTTGATACTGTCGATAGAGCCTTTCAGTCCGAGTACCTTCGATCCGAGTTTCATGTCGTCGCTCTTGAATTTCGCGATCTTGACGTTGGCGTCGAGTATTTTGGCATGCAGGCTGTCGGACGGGTCGTCGATGCTGATGCCTTTGCTGCGGACATAACCCTCGAGGTCAGCGCGGGAGAAGTTGTACGGGCTGAGGTCGGAGAGCATGATGAAGCCCTCCACGGCGGCATCGAGCTTTCCGGAAACCCTGATTCCCTCCGGCATGAATGATTCCAGCTCGTCGAGATTGGCATCAGCTTTCAGCGATATCTCGATCAGGGGGTCTTCGCAGAGGGCGTCCTCTACTGCCGCGGATCCGCTGAGCGTGACTCCGGCGACATCGATGTCGAGGTCATCGATACTGATCCCGAGATTGCCGTACCGGTCGGTCTGCGCATTTATGTCCATGCCCAGACGCCCCTCATGGTCGAATCCGGAGTATGAAACCGACGATTTCGGGATAAGTATCTGGGCTATGAGTTCCGGCAGACTTCCGTCGGACTGGATATAGTTGCCGTCGCACAGGGCGGTGACGGAGACTTTTGCATTGGTGTTGAGTTTGCCGACTTCGGCGGGCAGGATCCCGGAGAAGTAATCCAGGACTTCCTTGACGGGAATCTCGTCGATGGAGGCTTCGGCCCGTACGTATGTCGTGTCTTCGCCCATGCGTACATCCGCCTCTCCGGTCATTTCCAGCATCGCCGCCTTGAGTTTCAGGTCGCGCAGGGCTATTTCGCTGTATCCTTTGCGCGGAAATACGATCCTGGTGTCCAGGTCGACTGGCAGTTCTACGCGTCCAAGGTCGGCCATGGCGAGGAAGGTGTCGGCCGTGATGCCGATATCGTAACCCCTGCCTTTGTTCTTTATGTCAAGTCTGGTGATGTCCAGCTTGTAGGCATCCGTGGCGCTGGTGAAGACTATATGCGGATCGCCGGTGAGGGCGGCATGGGTGATCCTGATATCCGGAAGATTCAGAGTGGAGCTGTCCTTGGCGGCTTCCTCTTCGGAGAGGAAAATGTCCCAGTTGGCAGCGGTCGAGTCGTACTGATGCAGGAATATCCTTGGCTTGTCGAGATATAGATGCCTTACATGCACCTTGCCTCTGAGGAGGGTCATGTAATTGACGGAGACGGTCAGGTTGCCGAACGTGGCGAGAGTATCCTCGGGCTCGCTCCGGCCTTCTTCGCGAAGATGTCCTTGGACACCGACGGTATCGTAGGCCGCGAATTTTTCATGCGGGTAGGTTATGCTGGCTTCATCGACCGAAATATTGAGATAGGGGAAACTCTTGAACACGGAGGCGCTTATGCTTCCGAAACGGAGGTTCCCGTCGATGAATTCGGCGGCATACTTGTTGGCCGTCTTAGTGAGAAATCTGGTATCAAGTATTATCTGCAGGGCTATTATGATTATGGCCCATAGTCCCACAAAAATTCCGAGGGCTATCTTGAGTCCCCTGAATCTGCGTTTTTTTTCGGATTCAGCCATTAATGATTGTTATATATTTTACAAATATAACTATTTAGGCGGTATATAGTACAAAAAAAAGAAGCCAATGTGATTGACTTCTTCTTTGTATCTATAGCATCGGGGAGATTACTGCTCGTCCATCAGCTGAAGATGCTGCACATAGATAGCCTTCTGCATCTGAATTCTCTTCTTTACAGATGGCTTCTCAAAGTTCTTCCTTGCGCGAAGCTCACGGATTGCGCCGGTCTTCTCGAATTTCCTTTTGAATCTCTTGAGAGCTCTCTCTATGTTCTCACCTTCTTTTACAGGTACTATGATCATTTGCTATATCACCCCCTTTTTGCTTGTTTTTCTTTTTTAGCGGGTGCAAAGGTACTAAAACTTTTTTCATTTCAAAAAAAACCGCTAAAAAAATTACAGATAGATATAAAATATTATGAAATAATTTATTATTTTTGCTAACAGAAATGTTTTACAACCATTAACACCCATGGAAAGTCCCTTCGTTTATTACAGGTATGTGACCGGGAAAAACTTCCTCGGACGCAAGGACGATTGCCGGATTCTCGGCAATCTTTTACTACAGGGAGAACATGTGGCGATATATGAGAGCCCGAAATCGGGTAAAATGTCATTGATTCAGCAGACCCTCCTTAACATTCGTGTTACCGGAATGCAGTTCGTCGTCGGACAGTTCAATCTGCTCAATGTCAGGACTATCGCTTCTTTTCTCCAACGCTACGGATCGACCGCCATCAGGACAGTTGCTTCAACTCCGGAGGAATACGTTTCTATCGTTGCCGAATATCTTAAAGATACCCATTTCGTCTTCGATCAGGATCGTTACTCCGCTGATGATGAGATCCTTTCACTCAACTGGGATATAGATGACAATGACATTGCCGCTATCCTACGTCTTCCATTCCTTCTCTCGTCCGACAGGAATGTCAAGATCATAATGATCATAGACGAATTCCAGAATGTCGAATATACCGAGGACGGCGAACGTGTCCTCAAGGCCATGGAGAAGCTCTTCTCCGAGATGCGCTCGGCCGGGAAGACTGACTGCGTCTTCCTTCTCTGCGGCTCCATGGTCAATGCCATGAAGCATATCTTCGAGGAGAAGCATTATTTCTACCGCCAGGTGGAGCATCTTTCCCTCCGGAAGATCGACGAGCGTGAGATCATCGAGTACATCCACCGCGGTTTCATGCTCAGCGGAAAGGAGATCGACCGGTCCCTGCTCCACGGCACTTGCCAGCTCTTCCGCTGCAACATGTGGTATATCAACCATTTCATATCGATCTGCGACTCCCTCTCCAAGGGCTATATCGTCGAATCTACTCTTATCGAGGCCCTGAACATAATACTGTCCATCCATGAACCGAGATTCATGGCGATGATGGCAGGACTGACGTCGTTCCAGGTCAATATGCTCCGTGCCGTCGTGGATGGCAATGTGCGCTTCAGCGCCGCCGATGTCATCCGGAATTACGGCCTCAACTCTTCGGCCAATGTGAAGAGAGTCAGGGAGGCTCTTGTCAAGAAAGAGATCATTACTTTCAATGAGAAGGAAGAGCCGTTGATCATGGATCCTCTGTTCGAATACTGGGTAACCAAATATTATTTCGAGAAATGAAAAAGAAGATAGCCGTCCTTACCGGAGCCGGAGTAAGCGCCGAGAGTGGGATAAGCACTTTCCGCGACAGCGGGGGATTGTGGAAGAACTATGATCCTCAGGTGGTTGCGTCGATAGATGGCTGGTATCGGGACAAGAAACTGATGCTGGATTTCTATAACATGCTACGTAAGGACCTTGCTGCGGCCAAGCCTAATGCGGCCCATTATGCCATCGCTGATCTCGAGAAGGATTACGATGTCACAGTGGTGACGCAGAATGTCGATAATCTCCATGAGAGGGCCGGCAGCACCAGGATCATCCACCTCCACGGCGAACTTACCAAAGTCCGCCCGGAGCATGGAGTCTATGACGAGCTTTTCTCCGAAAAGGAGGTATTCGACATAGGATACGAGGCGGTCAACCTGGGGGACAGGGCACCGAACGGCGCCCAGCTCCGCCCTCATATCGTATGGTTCGGGGAAGCCGTGCCTAAGATTGACGCCGCTATAGACGTCTTCGAGGCTGCCGACGTGGTCCTTATCGTAGGTACTTCTCTGCAGGTCTATCCTGCCGCCGGCCTGTACCGCTATGCGAAGCATGACGTTCCTATCTATATAATAGATCCACAGGATGTTCCGGTCAGCGACCCCCGTATTACCCATATAAAGGACGTCGCCACCCGGGGAATGGACCGTTTTATGCAGATTTTGAGGGAGAAATAGTTGTAAAACCAGAAAGTTTTACTACCTTTGTGGTCCCAAAAATGTAAATGGCCGTCGAGCAAGTAAAGATCTGACATTTAGGGCAGGCGCTTACGGCTCTAAACTTTAAGAGTTTATTAAACAATGTACGCAATTGTAGATATCGCAGGACAGCAGTTCAAAGTTGAGGCTGGTTCCGTGCTTTATGTAAATCGTCTCGCAGCAAAGAAAGATGAGGCTGTAGAGTTCGACAAGGTGCTCCT
>JAEEGK010021422.1_pt1 | contig 13652 bp, 8 predicted proteins | sample 8958771 | NCBI WGS metagenome assembly JAEEGK01 (sample SAMN16246547, study PRJNA631951) | gut metagenome | biome: gut microbiome; feature: rumen; material: SC-attached | host: Bos | place: Iran: Karaj | collected 2018-10 | reverse complement strand
ATAAAAAATGTAAATGATAATTTAAAAAATAATATAAATCCAAATTCTATTGATAATAATATTAATAATAATAATTCATTTATTAATGTTATTAATAAAGATGAAGAGAAAAAAAATGAAGAAAAAGAAAATAAATCTAATAATGAAAATAATAAAAATTTAAAATATATTTCTCCTTTTCCTGTTCCTGGTTATAATCTTGAAGAAAATTTATGGGATTATATTTGTGATTTAAATGAAAAAGATCCATTAGATGATAGATTAAATAATAATGATGTAAATATGGAGAGTAATAAAAAAAATTTTACTGGTATTAAACATTTAATAAAAAAAAAAAACAAATAAAAAATAATATTTATAAATAAAATTTACAGTTTAATAAATAATTTAATTTATTATGAAACAAATCATTTTTTTTAATAAATATTATAAATCAAATTTTATCACAATTAAAATGATTATATTAGTTTTTCATTTAATTAATTTTTTTAATATTTTTCTTTTCTTTGTTATTTTGGATATTTATTACTATAATATTTAAATAAGAAAAATATAAAAATAAATTTCCTATTTAATAAATAAAAAATATATTATTATTTAATTTAAATTTTTTTGATTAAATATATTATTTAAATTAAAAAATTCATTTAATTTAAATGACAAGTTTATTTACAAATCCACAAACTCAAAATCAACAACAACAAATTCAAAATCAACAATTAAATAATAATGAACAACAAAATCAAATTAACACAACTCAAAATTTAATAGATAATATTCAAAAAACTTATAATTTACTTAATAGAAATTATGAAGATAATTTATTTAGAGAATCAACAAGAGAAAATATGAAACTTAATTTAAATGCTTTTCAAAATTTTCTTCCTAAAGATTCAATAATATCAACAAAGAGGATTGATCAACTTTATGCATTAACAACAAATTTAAGAAAAGATTTAGAAAAAAAACAAAGATATGATGCAAATTTAAATTTTTTTTTAGCAAAAGAAAATATTAATATACAAAAAATAGAAAAAGATGTTTCTGAAATTCAATCTGTTATTCAAACTAAATATGAATTACCAAATCAAAAAGAAAATATTGGTTTAAAAGAAAAAAGATTAAATATGGATTCTTCTGAAATTGCAATTGAACAAAGAAAAAATTCTATAAATAATAATTTATCTTATATTGAAAAAAATAGAAATAAAAATATAAAATTAAATTCTTTATTAAATAGATATTGTAATAAAGGTTATTCAAATAATAATTTAATTGATGATATTAATTTAATTTTAGGTAAAAATAAAATAGAATCACCAAAAAGGAAAAATTTTAACACAATTTATTCTACAATTTTAGGAAATGAATCAAATAATAATATAATTAATCCAAAATTAAATATGTTAAAAGATAATAATAATATATTAACAAAAAATAATTTTCTTTTAGGAATACCAAATGAAGTCTCAGAATATAATAACTTAAATTTATTTGATCAATATTTTAAAAGTTTAGAAAATTATTTTAGAAATAAGTGTTTTTCACCTCATTCAACAGGATTACAAGAAATAAAAAACTCAATTCAAAATCTTTCTGAAAAATTAAGTATTAATAGAAGATCAATTTATGAATTATTACAATACCAAACTTCAGCTTCTCCAATTACAACAAATAATATTTTAAAATCAACAATCAAATTTTATGAAGATAAATATTATGAAAAATTATCACAATATAAGCAATTAGATGATTATAATATTAAAAAAGATATTATTGATGATCATATTAGAGTTATTATTTATTCTAAATTTTCAAATGAAATTGGTTCAAATAATAAAAATGATTTATTTACTTGGGGAAAAGTTTTTTATTTTTTAAGATGTGGTTTTATTAAAGACTGTATTGAATTTATAAATAATTCATCAAGTACTAAACCAGATATTACTTTATTTAGTTCAATTTTATCATCTGATACAATTAAAAATGAAGATTATCAAAATGCAATGAAATTTATTGATGAAAATGATAGAATTAATAATCCTTTTAGACATGCTTGTTTTATATATTTAACTAAAAAAACTACTCCTTTAAATGATCAATTATTAGATGATATTAATGATTATATTTGGTTTTATCTTAATTTAATTTATGTTGATAAATATAAATATAATAATATTTTTAATATTCAAAATTCACTTCTTCCACTTCAAGAATTTCAAAAATATATTTTTTCTATTAAAGTAGAAGATTTAATTCAAAATTCAGAAAGTCCTACTTTAGATTATATTAAATGTTTAATTTCGATTCTTTTATATGATAAAGCTTTAAATTATATTTCTCAGAAAAAAGATTTTATTGTTGATGGAGGAAATTTGTATTTTATTTTATATCAAATTGGTTTACTTAATGATTTCACTGAAGTTAATAATAAAGAAATTACTAAAAATGATATTTATTACAATCAGCAATATTCTTCAATGATAAAATCATTTATTCCTGAAAAATTATATGAAGTTATTTTATATATTAGATTCTCTGAATCAAATTATAAAGAATCAATTGCAAATATTTTTAGACAAATTGATAATTTTGATTTATTATTAAATTATAATCAAAATAATAGATTAAAAAATGATGATTTGTTAGATGAAAGAATACAAATAAATAAAATTATTTCTGAAGAAGATTTAAAAGATATTTTATCTGATATTTCTAATTTATATACATCTTCATCAATTCAAAATATTGATTCATTTTATAAATTATTAAATTTATTAAAAAATAATGGTTTGTATTCAGAATTACTTAATTTATTAATTTTTGATGCTGTTTCAATAATAAAACAAAAATCACCTCAAAAAATATTTAATAATAATGAAAATAAATTTGATAATAATTTACCAGATAGAATAATATCAACTAATTATAAATTATTATTTGAAGATATTAATAGTACGTTATCAAAAAATAATAAAGATGAGAATTTTTTCAATTTTAAATATTTAAGACAATTAGAAATAATTGAAGAAGTATATGATTTAATAAATATAAATCAAATTGATTTAGCTTATGATAAATTTATGAGAATTGTTACAATTGTTCAAATTATTCCAACTGATATTGAAAATTTTATTAATTCAGTTTATAAAAAAATGAATAAATATTTAATAAGTATTTATCCTGATATTTGTTATGTTTATTTTTATTTGATAAAAAATAAAATTTTAGGATTAAATAATGGAAAAATTAATAATAGAGATTTTATTGAAATGAATAAACAATTATTAAGTAATTTGTTTAATTTAGTAAGTTATCTTTCTTCTTTTAAAAGTGATGGGATATATACAGAAAAATATCTTTCTTTAATGAAGGAAATAAATGAATTTAATCATCAAATTTAATTTTTTTGAGATTTTTAAATTAAAATAAAAAAGCAATTAATAATTATTTTTTTTTCTCTATATTTTTATTTAATTTTTTTGAATATTTATTTAATTCATTATAAACCATATCTCTAAATATATTAAATTGAGATAAAAAATTGTCAAATTTTTCATTTTGTAATTCTTGAACTCTTTTTATTTTTTTTTGTAATTCAGTATTATAAATTACTTCTCCTCTATAATTTTTTCTAGGATTATTAAATATTTGACTACTTTTTAAAGTAATATTTTTATTTTTATTTTGAATTGATTCTTCAAAATTATTATTTTTATTTAAAAAATCAACATTTTTATTTTCATTAATATCTTCATTTTTATTATCATTCATTTTACTTAAAGTAAGATTTAATTCATTTGTTAATTCATTAATTTGATTATCAAAGTAAACTTTATTAAAAGTATTATTCATCATTGCAATATTTACTCCATTATCTAAATTTGGATCAATATGACATTTTACGTAATGTTTATGAAATAATTCATAATTATTAAATTTTTTATTTTTACAAACATCACATACATAAAATTTTGTATTTTCATCAATTGACCCTGGGATTTTTTTGTTATTATTTTTTAAAAGTAATTTATATTTCATTTCAATTTGAGTAGTTTTATTTATTTGTTCTTGTAATTTATTAATTCTTATTTGATTATCTTTAATTAAATTCAACTTTTTATCTTTTTCTTCTATTATTTTTTCTAATTGATTATTTTTATCAACTAAACCTAATTGAATATCATATAAATATCTTAATATTTTTTGAAAATGAGAAACTAAATATGGAAAATCTTCTTCATTATCACCAAAATAATTATTTATCATATTAAATAAGAATGGTTGAATTTTTTCAATATTATTGTTTTCTATTTCATTTTTAAAATTAATTTTAAGTATTTCATTTAAAAAATCATTTTTTGATGTATTATTATATGATTGTTTAAATGCATTTGATTGACTCATATTATAACTCATAAAAAAATTTGAATTTGTTTTTCCATTTGGATCATCAACTAATATTATATTATTTGATTTTGATGTTTGATTTAAATTTGAATTTGTATTATCAAATTTATGAAAATGAAATGTTGAATTCATAATTTTTTTTATTGTATTTTAATTAATATTATAATTAAAGAATTAAAATAATGAAATGTTATACATTATGTGATTAAATAATTAAATTTAAATTATTATATTTTAATGACTTTCTAATATTTCTTTTAATTTATTTATTACATTGATGTATTTACTTTTCATATCAGATTCAATAAAAATCACATTTTCAAACATTTTAAAATTAAATTTCTTTTTCATTTGAAAAATATATCCCATATTAACTGAATCTTCAAGATTATTTTTTTGTTTGATAATTTTTAAATTTTCAATTTCTTTATTTAATTCATCTTCAATAATTTTTTTAGTCTTTGGAAAATTATTATCTTGTTTATTACAACAAATAACTAAATTAGTATCTAAATCAAATTTATCACTATTTAAAATATCATAAATATACTTTGCACTTTGAACAATAGAATTTTTATCAGAAGAATCAATAAAAAGAAGAATAATTTTAGTTTGAATAATTTTATTTATTATCATTTCTTGATAATAACCAGTTCCAGGATAATCAATAATATCATATTTATTATTTAAAAAAGGGGATTTCATATCATTTAATTCATTAGGTTGCATTGACATTATTGTTTTTTGATTTTCATTTCCTATTAAATAATAAAAAAAAGTAGTTTTTCCTGATTGAGAAGGTCCAATTATCATAATTGTATTTCTTATTACTTTTTTAGAACGACCAAATAAAATTTTATATATTATATATAAGATAATTGTAGATATAATTATTAATATTATTGTATTTAAAATTGGTGACATTTGATTTTTTTTAAAATATTAATGTTAATTTTTTTTTTAAATTAATTAATTAAATAATATAATTAAAAATATATTTTTCTTTGAATTGTTTAAATATAATAAAAAAATATATTTATATATTTTTTCATTAATAAAAAGATAATAATACTCAATTAGATTTTGAATAAACTTCAATAGTTTGAAAAGGTTTAAATGAACTGGTTTTAATAAAAATAGTCTTATCTTTTGAATTTTCATTACAAATTTGTTTACTTTGATTATTACAATTTCCATTAATAGTTATATTTTTTTTTTCACAAACATTATTAAAAAAAATATTAGAATTTTCACATTTACTTTCTCTACTTAATTCAAGTTTAAATTTCCTTTTAAATTTTTCTAACCATCCTTTAGATGCAATAAAATCAGGAAATTTTTTAATTTCTAAAGCTTTTTTTTTAATCATTTTTGGTGTTACAGGAACATTTTTTTCTTTTAATTCTTCATACCAATCATATAAAATTTTTTCCATTTCAGGGTCTCTAATTTTTCTCCCTCCTCCTAAAGGTAAAAATTTACATTAAATATATTTTTACCTTTTTTTCTTTCTGGACCAACTTTTATCCATCTTTTTAAACTTTTTAAAGGAACAGCATACATTTTAGAAACTGCTTTTAAATCATTACATTTTGACTATTTAAATTTTTTTAAATTTTTAAAAAAATTTATTATATGATTTAATTTTTACTGCTTCAATGCATCTTTTTTTTACTTCACTACTAAACATTGAATATTTCTTTCTTTTTATATTTAAAAAATCTATTTTTTAAACAAAAGATTATTTACTGTTTATTATTAATTTGTTTTCTAAAACTTGGCATTTTGTTGTAATTACTTTTGTTTGATTTAAGTTTATTTGATTTGATGTTGTTGGTTGGAAGATGTCATTCTTATTTGACATGTCTTTTTTTCTTATTCTTTTTAATTATTCAATTAAATTATTAGGATATTTTATCATTTTTTATTCTAATAAAAACAATTATAATGTCTGAAATAATACATTAGGAGAATTATTAAAATTATTTTTTTTATTTATTTAATTTTATATTATTTTTATTTGTTTATATTACAATATAATATAATTCTTAAAAAATAAATTATTATTTAATATGAAAAAATTAAGGATTATCATTAATCTGATTATTACAAAGTTCATTTAATTTAACACTTATTTTAACTGGATGATTTATATTCAAATTAATATAATTTTCATAATTAGATGTATTAATTTTTTTAATAGGTGTATGTAAATTTTTAGAAAGATTATTATTATTTTTAACATTGTTGTCATTATTATAATTTAGTCTATCATTATTATCTAAGCATTTTTTATCAGAATATCTAGATACAGTACTTAATTTAACAATATTTACTTTATGTACTTTTTTATTATTAAAAGATTTTACAGGACTTTTTATAGATTCATTTATATAATTTTTCTGTGTTATAATTAGACTTTTTGTCTTTATATATGATGAATTTTCATTTGATTTTTGTAATACAATATTTTTTGATGAATTATCTTCTTTTTTATTTATATTCTTTTTTATATAAGGTTTTAATTTACATTGTGTAGATTTATTTTTTGATTTATTTTTTGGATAATTTATTTTAAATGGAAACATTTTTGATGGTGGTTTTATATTTTCATTTGTAAAATATAATGTAAATTTACTTGATTGAGAAGATATTTTTTTTTGTGAATATTCTATTTTATTATTAAGAAAGGAAGGAATATTTTCTCCACTTTTTACAATTTCTATTGTTTTTGAATTAATATTATTATTAGTCATTTGAATTTTATTTTTATTTATTTCTTTTTTATAACTATCATTTTTTGTCTTTTTATATGATGAATTTTTATAAACTTTTATTGTTATTTTATTATCTAGATTTTCATTATTGTTATTATTATTAATATTTAATTTTGATTCTTTTAAAATAGATTTTATATTTATCGAACGGGTTTTTTTTGATGATAAACTTAATTTATTTTTTTGTTTCTTTTTTTCAACATTTAACTTCAATTTATTTTTAATTGGAATAATAGAATTATCTAAAATTTCAGTATCATCAATTTTATTTATCTTCTTAATAATATCTCTTGGAGTTAAAGATTCAATATTAGAAGGACTAAAACTTTTAAAAAAATAAGAATCTCTTTTATCTTTTTTATATTCAGTTGAAAAACCACTTAAACAATTACTCCAATTAGTTTCTTTTAAAGCTTTATTTTTTAAAATTTCCTTTAAAGCTAATTTATTAATATTATTTATATTTTCAAATTGATTCATATATTCATTTGCAATTTCTTCACATTTTTTTAAAATACATTCTTTAATACAATTAGTATTATAATCATAAATAATATTATCATTCATAAAAATTCTTTTTCCATGTTTAAAAACTGTATGTTTCATAATTTCCTTAATACTTATTCTATTATTAGGATTAATTACTAAAATTTTAGATAATAAATCTTTAATAATAAAAGGAATATTAGAAGGAAATTCTATTTTACAAGAGATAATATTTTTTTGTATTTCTTTATTATTTTTTCCAATAAAAGGTAAATAACCACAATTCATAAAATATAAAATTATTCCAATACTCCAAATATCTGCTAATTTTCCATTATATTCTTCTCCTTTTATTATTTCAGGTGAACAATAATTAATTGAACCACATTGTGATTTTAATAAAGTATTATTTTTATTTAATTGTATTGCTAAACCAAAATCAATTATTTTAATTTCTTCATTTTTTGTTAAAAGAATATTTTCTGGTTTTAAATCTCTATGAATTATATTATTATTATGTAAGTATGATATTCCTATTATTAATTGATAAAAAATTTTCATTATTGTATTTTGATTTAATCTTCCTTGTATTTGAATAAATTTTTGTAATTCTCCTCCTGAAATATATTCAAATATAATATAAAAATTTTCTTTTGTTTCAATTACATCAAATACTTTTATTATGTTTTGATGATTTATTGATTTTAAAATTGATATTTCAGTTTCTGTTAAAATATTATGTTTTTCATTTACTTTTGAAATTATTTTAATTGCTACTTTCTCATTTGTTGGTATATGAATTCCTAATTTTACTATTCCAAATGAACCTTTTCCTAAAATGCCTATTATTTTATATGATGATTTTAAGAGTTCATTTATTTGATTTATGTTTTCTTTTATTTCATTCATATTTATTTTAACATTTATTAATTATTATTATTTTTAATTAAAATATGAGAATATTTTATTGTTTATATTATTGATTAAAATATAATTTAAAATAATTATATTTTAATATATAAGTTGAATTTAAAATATATTTAAAATGAAATATATTTATTAAAAAAGAAATAAAAATTTGAATGAGATTCTAAAAATTTATTCAAGTATCTATAATTATTATTTGTTTATAAATTTATTTTCTTTAAAATGTTTCATTTATTAAATAAAGGTAAAAAGGAAAAATATATTTTGTATTATTCATTAAGAAAAATTTCTTTTATTATTTTTTATTTAAGATAAAAAGTAAATTAAATATAAATTATAAAAAATTAATTATTTAGAATTTACTTTTTCTTTTATTATTTCTTCTGTTTTTATTTTGAAATATAATTCAATATTTTATTGAGATAAAAAAAATAAATTTTATTTTAATTTTTTTCAAACAATTATTATTAAACTTTAATAATTATTTATTTATTTTTATTTTTTTTTGTAATAATAAATTCATTTCTATTCATATTATTTAATCTAACTAATTTTATTTCAACTTTTTTAAAAAAAGTTCGTTCTTCTTTGTCTTCAAATTCAATACTTAAAAAATATTGAACAGAAAATTTATCATCTATATTTATAAAACTTGGAGTTAAACTTCTAATACCACTTAAATATAATCTAATAGGAATTTCAATTCCAACTTCAGGTGTTCCATCCATTAATTGAAAAGTAGACATTAATGTAGTTTCATTTGATAAAGTATTTAAAAAATTTAAATTTTCTTTTCTAATAACTTGAATAACCATATATTTAATATCTAAATTACATTCTAAAAATTTTACTTTTCCTATTACAACATCTCTTAAAAAATAATTTGTTTTATTTACTTCAAAAATAACATGAATTAAATTTTCTACTCCAATTTCAATTTTTAAAGGAGAATTTTCTTCTTTTAAAAATAATTCTCTTGATAAAGGATTTAAAATTGCAATTTCTATTTGATTACATAAATTTTTTGGTAAAGATAAAACATTAACACAAATATAATATCTTACTTTAACAGAAGAACCAAAATAACTTTCATAAGGTTTTTCTTTTGGAGGAAAATTAAATTCAAATTTAGTTATTTCATTATTTATTTTATCAGCTGAACATATAGTTAAAAACTCATCATAAAATTTAGTTGAAGTTGATGGATTTTTTATATTTTCAATAATACCAATTAAATTTACTTTTATTCCTTCATGTTCTAAAAATTTATTTTGATTTAATTCAATAATAAAATCTCCTTTTATATTATCAGAAGGATAAAATGTAGGATATTCTATTAATTGTTTATTATTATTTGGATATTTAAATGATTTATGTGAACTTGTTTTAATATTAATTTTTAATGATGGGGGAGTTTGATAAAAACTTCTGAAATATTCCATATTTCAATTTAAAAAAAAAAATTGATTAAAAAAAATAAAAAATAGTTTTTTAATTTATTTAAATATATATTTGCATAATTTCTTTTTATGAAACATCTGAATTTTGTTTTTTTGAAGTTCTTAAATTTCCTTTTGATATTTCCATCATTTTTTCTGCAATAAATCTATATGTTGAAGTTGATAATCTATTAACATTAATATCTAATTAAATAAAATAAAAATAAGCTTACTTGGATTATTATAAACATAAAATTGATTTTCATAATTATCTATATCATTCCAAGTTTTTTTAAAATATTTAGAATTATTTCTTTTATCTTTTGAAGATTCTGTTTTAATATTATTTAAATCATAATTTAATTTTCTCATATATTGAGATTTTTCTAATGAAGGTTCATATAATTGTTTAACTATTCTTTTACTTGTTGTTAATTTAGTTGTTTTTGGTCTAACAATTTTATAAAAATTATAATCTTCATTATCATCATTTGTTTTTTCATAATTATATTCTCCATTTATTTCATCTTCTAAATTTTTCTTTTTTTCAACCTCAGATTTTTCTTCTTTTGGTTTTATATAAAATAATAAACTTGTTCTTCCTTTTTTAGAATCTTTTCTTTTAATTGATGACATATCCATTCCAGTTTGTTTAGTTGTTTGTAATCTATTTACTCTAGGAAGATTTTTATCAGAACCTTTATTATTACTTATAATTTTAGTTGAATTAAAAATTGAAGAATTTTTCATTCTTTCATTAAAATGATTTAATATATTATTTAAAGATAGATTTAAATTAATTCTATCTTCATAATCTTTAAATAAATAAAATATAAATTTATCTTCTGTCAAATTATCTTTTAAAAATTGTTTCATATTATCTTTATGTCTTTCTTTTTCAAATAAATTTTCATAAATTTTATCAGCATTTTCAATTTTTTTTTCTTTACCAAATTCTAATAAATCTTTAATATATTTTTCTTTTGATGTTTCATTACATTTATTAGTAAATCCAGTAGTCAATGGACGAATTTCATTTAAAGATATTATTTTTTTATTTGGATCATTATTATCTTTATAATATCTTAAACCTCTCATTCCTAAAATAATTGATTCATAATAAAATTTAATTTTAGAAACTGCATCATTACATTTTGTAATAAAAGCATTTAATTTTTTAATTGCTGTTGTATCTGGATTTGTAATATCTTCATTATGAATTGCAGTTATTCTTTTTATTGCTTTATTATTTCTTATTTTTTCAGCATTTTTTAAATTATTTTTATTATTTTCTAAAAATTTAGTAAATCTTATTATTTCTTCTTTTTTATCATCATATTTCATTGTATATTCTATTAAATCTATTAAATTTTTATAATCTTTTAATATTATTTCATCTACTTTTTCAGCATTATCTTTTTTTTGTGCTTCTAAAAAAATAAATCTCTCATTTAAATCAGTCATTTTTTTTTGACTAAAATTAGCTTTTGATATTATTTTAGTATAATAATCATAAAATTCATCATATTTTAAATCTAATTCATCAAATCTTTGTTTAACATCATCAAAAGTAATTTTATGAAATTTTTTTTTCTTATTTTTATTTTTTTTTTTCTCTTTTATTTTATTACTTTTTATATTTTCTGTTTTTTCTTTTTCATTTACATTATCTAAACTATTATCACTTGATTCTTCTTCTTCTTCTGGATTTAATAATTCATATTGTTCTCCTTTCATAAAATTATTAAAATCAATATCTTTTTTACATTCTGAAATATCAATTGAATCTTCTAAATTATTTTTTTCTTTATTTTCTCTATTTTTATTTATAAAATATTTTTGAAAAAAATGAAATCCAACTATAAAATTAATAATATTTTTTTCTTTTTGTTCTTTTTTTTCTTTTTGATAATAATAATTACTAATTCTATCTAAAGTCTCTTCTTTATATTGTGCTAATCTATATTTATTCATTTTTTTATCATCATTATATCTATTTTTTAATTTTTGTAATTTTTCTTCTTTTTCTTTATTTTTTTTCTCAATTGCCATTTTTTTATATTCTTGTTCAACTAACATTTCATTAACTTTTTCAATTTGATTTTCAAAAAAATTATTAATTTTATGAGTTTGAATTCTAGCATATTCTCTATGATTAATATTTTGATTTAAAATTTTTCTTGCTTGTTTTATATCATGTAATTTTTGTTGTATTATTAAAAATTCTTCATTAATTTTCATTAATTGACTTTTTGAATCTTCCATTAAATATTTTAAAGTACTTGCATATTCATTTTCATTTGTAACTCCAAATTTTGCTTCTTCAGTATGTTGTTTTAAATCCTTTATTTTATTAATTACATTATCAACATTATTTACTGTATCTAATCCAGAAATTTTTTCTGTTCCAGATTCAACTTCTTTTGCTCTTTCATAATCACTTAATCTCTTTTCTGATTTATTTATTTTTGTTTTTATATAATTTATATTTTCTATTTCTTTTTTATTTTGATTTAATATGTCATTGTAATAATATTTTAATTTATAATATAAAGCATTTAATTCTCTTTCATTCATCATTTTTTGATTATCTTCTGTTTTTGATATTTTATAATTTCTTTCTAAAAAATTCCCTTTTACTCTATTTCTTGCTTTTGTTTGATATGATGTTTGATTCATTGAATGATTTTGATATTTTTCAAAAGGATCTGGTTGACTTGATGTTGGGAAATTTAAAAAATGATTTTCAGTTGTATTATAAGATGCATAAGTTTGATTTATTTTTTCTTTTGTTTTTTCTAACATTTATTTTTTTATATTTTATTATTAAATAATATTATGAAAATTATATTTTCTATTTTATTGATGAAATAAACAATTTAATAAATCTTTAAAAATTATTGAAATTTAAATATTATAAAAGAAAAATAAGGAGAATTATATATAATAATTTGATAATATATACAAAAGTAAATATTAAATAAATACAAATTTAGTAAAATTTATATTAAATAAAATATATAAAAATAAAATAAAATCAACTTTTCTTTATATGAATATATTACTTTAATTTTCATAGAAAAAGTTAAAACAAAAAATATATATTAAATAAAAATAAAAAAAATAAATAAATAAAAAAAGAATGAAAGACGATGATTTTTGTCAAATGTTTTTATATTCATTAATCAATTTAATATGCTTTCTTTTAAAAGTCATATTTCTGACAGCGATGTATAATGTTAGAAGTCAGGTTAAGTTATTAGGAATTGATAAAAAAATTGAAGTATATAAAGATCTTGAAATGTATGATAATAGTTATAAGGCAACAGCGGCTTTATTTGCTTTTAATTTTATATGCTTTTTAGGATTTATGATAGTTCTTTTTATGATAATAAACAAAATAAAAGTAAAAAGAACAGATTATGATCAAAATAATAATATAGGAATACAAGTGCATCAAAATAATGATGATATTAATACAGATGAAAGAATAGCAAATTCAGGGAATACAAGAAATTCAAATAGTGATGATAAAATAGAAGGTATTAATAAATTATTGAAATTTATGCTATTTTTTTTCCTTTTTAGTCAATTTATATTCTTAATTGAGCTC
>JAEEGK010021420.1_pt1 | contig 13653 bp, 12 predicted proteins | sample 8958771 | NCBI WGS metagenome assembly JAEEGK01 (sample SAMN16246547, study PRJNA631951) | gut metagenome | biome: gut microbiome; feature: rumen; material: SC-attached | host: Bos | place: Iran: Karaj | collected 2018-10 | reverse complement strand
CCCAATCCCCAATCCCCAATCCCCAATCCCCAATCCCCAATCCCCAATATTTTTTAAAAAATATAATAAAAAAAATATATCTTAATATATCTTTTATATAAATATAAATTAATCTTAAATAATTTTTATAAATAATTTTTATATTAAATTTAATAAATATTAAAAAATTATTATAAAATTTTATTTTTGTTAATCAAATAATTTACAACAATAAAATAAATTTTTGAAAATCACAAAAAACATTAAAAGACACGATATTTTTTATTATTATACAATTTTTTGGTTATCTAAAGGGCATGTACCTTTTGATTCTATCCAATGAAGTATACATTTTAAATGAAAAATATGTAAACATGGTAAAATTAAAATTTCATCTTTCTCTATAAATTTATCTAAACAAATTCTACAATCTTCAACATTAAGATATTTATTCTTTTTATATTTCGTTTTTTTACTTATTGATAATAATTTTTCTTTTTTTCTTTCTTTTATTCTATTTAATATTCTTTCTCTTTCATTATTTGTAATATTTGTTTCATTTGAACTGATAACTTCATTATTCATTTCATTTCTTATATTATTATTATTATTTATGTTTTCCTCGTTCATATTATAATTAAATATTCGAATTTTTCTTTCTTTTCCTTTTTTGGCAAAACAATCAAATAAGTTTATAATAATAAGAATTATATTGCCAATAATTAAACATAATAAAAAAAAATTTAATAGTTTTATATAATTTTTGTTTTCATTTGTTTTAAACTGTATACCACTTATAAATAAAGACAAAGAAAAAATTGCTATGAATAAAGGAATTATTATTAAAATTACTAATTGTTTTATTACATTATATATTTTATTTTCAAATTCAAAATTATAATTGAAATAAGTAAAAATTAAAATAATTGAATTTAAACTACTTATAATATAAAAATATAAATTAAAATTAGAGAATGATTCATAATTATTATCTGATAATTTATTATGTTTATTTTTTAGATCACTATAATAGTAAAATACATCAAAAGTTATTATATTTATAAAAAAAATAATAATTGACAATATATACAACAATTTTTTTATAGTAGTTTTTAAGCATTTACACATTATTAATATTTTTTAAATTTAATAATAAATAAATATTTTTATATAATATTTTTAATATAGAAAAGAACAATTAAAATATTTAATATATTATTATATTAAAATTTAAGAGGCGATTAAAATTATTTTTTATTTCTTTTTGAATTATTATTTTTTTTAATTTCAATTTTTGGATTATCATTTTCATTTGTTAGATTTATACAATAATCTAATTCTAAATTACCATCTTCATTAATTTCAAGTTTTTTTATTTCTTCTTCTAATTGAATTTTAATCTTTTTTGAGATATCATCATTTTTTAAATTTAATTTTTTAATTAAATCATCAACATTTTGAGGAACATATTCTTTAGTATAATCTCTTTTATAAATTTTTGTATTTGGATCATCATAATCAACACCAAGTTGTTTTGCTTTAATTTCAAAATTTTTATCAAATTCTTCTCCAAATTTTTCTATTTCTTTATCATAATTATGAAAATCTTTTTTAAAATTATTTATTATTTCTTTATCAATTTCTTCATTATTTTGAGAAGATGTATATTTATTGTGTTCAGTTTCTTTTAAAATTTCATGATGAGATTTTTTATAATAATTATCATCGTTTTTAGTTTCTGTTTGTTCAAATTTTCTGATTTTTTTATTATTTTCATTCAAAATTTCTTCTTTAATAAATGGTCCTTTATTTTTTAATGCTTTATTATAAATATTTGATTCATTTTCTTTTTGAAAAGTATTAATATTATAAATATGAGGAGATATTTTAAAATCTTCTTTATTAGAATTATTTTTAAATAAATTAATTTTAGGTGTATATGTTTTATCTTTTTCAAATTTATCATTTCTTAAATTAGTTTGTTTTTTTTCTTTAATATCATTTTGTTCATTTAAATTTGAATTGTTATTTGAATTTTTAATTTCATCATCAGGTGCATTTGAAAATTTTGGTAAATTAATATTTGGATTTTTTTTTAATACTCCTTTAGTATTAAGTTCTTTTAATAAACCTTTTAAATTATTTATATTTGTATTTTTTTTCGACATAAATTTTTATAATTAAATATGATATTAATTTATTATAATATTATTTTAATACATTTATTAATTTGTAAAATTTATTTATAAAATTTTATTATTAAATCATCATATAAAAAAGATAATATAAAAATATATAATAATATTTATGGAATAGTTTTTAAATTATATTATTATTATATTAATTATATTAATATAAGTATATTAATAATTAATTAATATATAAATATATTATTTGATATTTAAATATTTTTATATCAAATTTATATAATTTAAAAAATAATAATATAAATTTAAATACCTGTGGTATATAAATTATGATAAATAACTTTCTAAATTCTGATTGTCTAATGGACAAGTTTTTTTATTTTTTAACCAATTTATTATGCAATCTGTATGAAAAATATGTAAACAAGGTAAAATAAGAATATTTTCGTTATTTTCAAATTTCATTAAACAAATTCTACAATCTTCATGTTTTTTATATTTATTTTTATTATATTTATCTTTATTACAAATATCTAATAAATTTTTAAAAAATGTCTCATTATTATCTATATTTTCATTAGTTTCATTATTATTATTATTATTTATATTTCTATTATTTAAACTTAAATTATTTTCATTTTGATTAAAATTATTATTATTAATAGGAATATTTTCTATTATATTTATATTAAAATTATTATCTGAATTTAAATTATTTATTGAATTTTGATAGTAAATATTAGCATTTACATTTTGTCCATCATTAATATTTCTTCTAAGAATAACTAATTGTTGATTTCCATTATTAAAATTATTATTATAATTAGCATTATAAATATAATGTTGATTAAAATTTTGATTAGCATTAATTTCTTGCTGTTGATTATCTTTACAACATTTTTCAAAACAACACTTTTTATTTTTATTATATAATTTTATTTCTATTGTAATTAATCCAAATACTAAAATTAAAAGAATTATTACAAATAAAATATCAAAATTTTTATTTGTTTTCATTCTAGACTGAAATTTATCTTTATTATTATTTGTAAATAAAATTTTTATATATGGAATTAACTGATCTTCTCTATAATTTATCATAATAATTGAATCTATTATTTCAAAAAAAATTAAAAAACCATCAATTATAAAAATTAAATTGAAACAAATTAATTTAATTTTGAATTGGCTTCTATAATTAATATTATTTAAGTATTTTATTTTTAAAGAAAAATAAAAAAAAAATAAAGTAAATATAACTGATAAAAAAGATATAATTATTCTAGAAGTTGCTGAAAATGATTCATTTTCTTTTAAATCAATAAAATCATCTATAATTTTATTAATTTCTTTTTCTGTATTTATTTCATAATAATGATTATTATATAATAAAATTTGAACATATTCATAATTATCATCAACTAATTTATAAAAATTTTTATATGCTTCAGTTTTTGAACTTAATATAAATGAATTAACAATACTTAATATTAATAAAAAAAGAGAAAAGATAAAAAATATACATGAAAATATTCGATTTATTTTTTTATTAATCATTTATAATTTTATTTGAATAAATTAAATTAAATATAAAAATGATAAATACATTAAATATGTTTAAATTTATAATTATATAATTATATTAACTTTTTTGAATTAAACTTTTTAAAAGCTCTGTATACATTCCACTTGTATCTTCTTCAATATCTTTTTCGATTTCAACATTTCTAAATAATTTATAATATTGTTTAATTTCACTCATATCAATTTCAGACCTATTTATTATTATTCTATTTAACATATTGGTATTTGTCCCTAATCCTTGTATTGATTGAAAAATTTTTTTTGAAAAAAATTCTGATGGATTAATCACTCCAAATAAAATTTCATTTATTAATTTTTTGGGTAACCCACTTACATTTGAATCAACTGCATCATATAAATTTTTTTTATATAATTTATTATATAGTCTACATATTTCTATTAAATCTTCTCTACTTAATTTGCAAAATATTTCAATAAATAATTCCATATTAGTGCTAATTTTTTTTAAATTAGAATTTAATTTTTTTACTAATTCTTCAATTTTTTCATCATTTAATAATTTATTATTATTTCTTTCAGTATTTAAAATACTTAATAAACAATTTTTAAATTCATTTTTAGTTTCATTTTCAATATCTTGCCTTAATGAAATTTTATACATTTCAACATATTTTTTATCTATTTTTTGTAACATCCAAAATGGTCTTGTTGCAAAAATTTCACATATAATATCATTATCATTCATAAAATTATGCATACTTCTATGTAATTGTTTACAATCAAATTCAATTGGACTAAAAAATATCATTCTGCATAAATCTTTAAATTTATTTTCTAAAATTTTATTGTTTTTAAATTCATCTTGAATATTTTTATTATACAAATTAGAATATATTTTTTTTATATATAAACGTTCTAAATTATTTGTTGATTTTATTGCATTATATATTATATTTTGATCACATTGTTTATTATTTAATTGTTGATATAATATTTGGGCTTTACTATACAAATCATCAAATTGTTCTTCAGAAAATTCTGAATTTAATATAACATCATCATTTAACATTTATATTGTTAAATTAAAAATTTATTTTAATCATAATATATAAATATTTATATATATAAATTAATTATTTAATTATTAAAATTATTTTTATCATCTATTTCATACAAATTTGCAAAACTTATAGAAGGTTCTGTTCTTTTATTATTTGAATTTAAAAATTGATTTATATCATTTTTAAGAGAATCATCTTTATTTTTAACAATAAAATTATCTATGATTGAATTTTCATCTTCGTTTGTAATAGGAGTAGTTTTAAATTGACTATGGACTAAAAAATAAAAACTAATATAATTAGAAATTGTAATAGTTAAATTTGTTAATAAATAAATATAAAATAACCAATAATATGTTTTATAATTTTTATATTTATCATCATCATCATATTGATCTTTTATTTTTTTATAATGGTATCTTAGTATATTAAATAATAATTGATAAACACTACTAATAAATGAAATCAATGATAATAATAATAATTGTTTTTTCATAATTTTTTCTTGTAAAAATTTAATTTTTTCTTCTTCCATATAACTAGATTTTATACTTTTATTAATGCTATTAATAATAAAAATTGTACAAACAAGTAAAAATGTAAAAATTGAAGTACAAAAAATTTGATAATAAAAAATAAAATTATTATTTTTATCAAAGTCATCTGTATGTAAAGTTGTTATACAAATAACTAAAAAAAAGAAATTAAAAATGCATAAAATAATAAATAAACTATAATATATAAATAAATAATTAAAAATTTACATTTGATAAACTTGGCATTTATAATCTTCATTTTGTTGAAATAAAATTCTTGATAATCTTCTTATTATATATAATATTATAAATAATTGTAAATTTGTACTTATTATATAAAAAGATTCTTTTGAAGTTAATAATTCAAATAATATAAATGCGCAAATGATAATACCCGCTCCAATAACAATATTTTCAAATTTTAAATGTCTATAAAAAACTATCATTTTTATTAAAGCAAGAATTTGAAGAATTATAAAAAACCCTATTATTATGACTAAAAAAATATTACTATAATATATAATTAAAAAATATTTACAAACCACATTGTGTTTTTGTAAAATCTTCACAAATTTTAAAAAAGCTCATAAATTAAAATAAAAGGTCAATAATTTAATTAATAATTAAAAAAATAATTAAATTAAATTAAAATATTTTATTTTTATGAAATATTATATTATAATATAAACATAATATATATATTTACATATTTAACATAAATATATATAAATAAAATAATAAATTTATTTTTATTTTCCAAATAATTTTTTATTCATTTCTTCATAAAAATTTTTAAAATCTGTTTTATTTATATTTCCTATTAAATTTTGATTTTTATTATATATAAAATCAAAATTATTATTATCTAATAAATTATTTTTATTAAAATTACTTCTATTAGTTTCATCATCAGAATAAGTAAAAGGAATATCATCATTATCATTATTTAATGAATTAGAGCCTGAACCTTTTAAACTTTTTGATAAAAGAGTATTAGATGTTGAATGAGGTTTACTATTAAATATAGAATCTTCAGATAAATAAGATGATGTTGTTTCAGAAATAGTTTTTAATTTTTTATTATTATTTTTATTATTATTGTTATTTAGGTTATTTTGTTTAAAAATAATATTATTTAATAATTCTTCAGATATACTTTTTTTAATATTTTTTCCTGTTTTTTTATTATTAATTATATTATTTTTTATTTTTGGATTTTTTTTATCTATAATTAAATTAGAAATATTTGTTAAACTATTATTACTACTATTTAAACTATTATTATGACTATTACTGCTACAATAATAGATATGATTGGTATTATTATGGCTATTAATTGAATTATTTAAATTATGTCTATTGTTGTTAATATTTAAATTTTTATTGTTTAAAGAATATTTTAGTTTATTTATTAAATTTTTCATATAATCTTTATGTTCTTCTGTATTTAAAATATTTACTTTATTTTTACCTGAATGTAAGCTATTTCTAGTATCACTTGATTTTGTTTGGTCAGAAGTTTTTAATGAATGATCTGAAGAAACATTTGATTTATATAATGTTTGATTTTCTTTTAGTATATTTTTGAATCCATTTGAATTTAAAAAATTAATTTTAACATTTTTTGTTTTATTATAAATATTTTTGAATTTATTTTGAGTAGATAAATTATTATTAGAAATAAATTTTTTATTTTTTATTTTTTGAAAATAAATATCTTCTTGAAGATATTTTTTTAATTTTTTTGAATTCATTTTTTATAATTAATTATAATAAAATAATTAATTTTTATTAAATAAAAGAAAATTTTAATAAATTTATATTAAATATAAAAAAGATTATGTATATTTAAAAAAATAATTTATGTATTAATTAAAATAAAAAAATATATAAAATAAAATATTTTTATTTATATATTTGTTAATTTTTTATTTATATTAAAATGTAAAAAAAAATAAATAATTAAAAAATTATTTAATAATATATTCAAGCAAAATATTTTCATCTTTTTCTTCACAATTAAATTTTGTATCTAAATATATTTTTAAATTTTTAAATAATTCTTTAATATTTTCTATTTTAAAAGTTCCACTTCCAATATTATTTTGGGTTATTGGATCAATAATTATAGGAATATTTTGAAAATGATTATTATTAATAATAAAATAAGGAAAAAAATTTTTATAATTAATTCCATAAGAATAATAATCAAAATTAGAATAAAAATCAATAAATTGATAGAAAAAAATTCCTAAATTTTCATTTTTTTCAAATTTATTTATAATACATTTATATTTATAAAATGCAAAAACCATTATAAAAAGAGAAAAAGAAGATAATCCACCTGAATAATAATTATTTAAATTTTTATATTTTAACAATTTTTTTAATGTTCTAATTACATATTTACTACCTGGTAAATAATCTACTAATTTTCTTATTTCATCAATTATTAATAATGAAGGAACAAAATTATTCGGTAACAAGATTGTATTTTGAAAACAAATATCAATATTTATTTTTTTTATATTTGTTTCATAAAATAAATTTGGACAATTATCTTCTAAATTAAATTCTAATTTAATTATAGGAATTTTAGCATGAGGAAGTTTATTAATGATTTTAAAATAACTTAATTTATTTATTTCTTCACATAAAATATTTATTAAATTTTCACTACAATTTAAATTAAATTGTTTAAATCTAATAAGAATATCTACATCACTTGATTCTATACATAAACCATTCATAAATGAACCATATAAATCAACAAAAAATTCATTTTCATTTGTATTAAAACAATTTATAACCAATTTATTTATTAAAGTATAAATATTTAATTTTGTTTTAAATAATTTATTTGTTATATTTTCGATGTTTATATTCAAATTAATAATATTTTTTGTTAAATGTTCATAAAATATTTCTTTATTAGATAAAGGAGAATTTACAATATTAGGTAATTTAAAAAATGTTTTAAAATAATTAAAACCATTAATTAAAGGAGAATTATTTATGATAAAAAATAATTTTTTTGAATTATTATAAAAATTGTTATTTACTACTATTTTTTCTTCAGATAAAGGAATTTTTTTATTTTTTTTTTCATTTTTATCATATACATAATTTTTATGTAAAATCTTATTATTAGAATCACAAATATTATAATTTTCAGGATTAATAGTCAAAGGGATTTTATTATTTAATGGAACTTTATTGTTATTACTATAATTTAAATTTTCTTTATTATAATTGAAACTAATATTTTTTTTTGAAGGAGATTTTGAAAAATTTTCGCTGTTTATTCTTTTATTAAAATTTTCAGGTTCATAATTTGTATTGAATAAATTCGATTTTATATTTATTGTCGATTTGCTTGAATTTAAGGAGAATGACATTTAATTTATTAAAATTTAATATTTCACTTATAAATATTTTACTAAAAAATTTTTTGATAAATAATAATTATTTTTTAATAAATTTATAACTTATAATAATTTATTTTTAATAAAATTAAATATTATATGGAATATTTTGAAAAAATAATAAGACCTAGGGCAGAAATGAAAGTAATAAATAATTTTATTCAAGTATTTTTAGAAGCAAAACAAGATTATAAAAAAAAACAATATAAAATTAGTGTAGATAAATTTGATAGATGCTTTGATATACTAGAACCTATTTATGATGTATTTCCTAAAGTTATTGTATTATATTATTTAATGAAAAATAAATATAAATTAAAAAGTTACGATTCATGTAATATAGCAAAAAAAAAATTATGTAGAATAATTGAAGAAATAAAAACTATTGATATTAATGAATATTTAAAAATAAAAGCAAAAATATTTGTAGTTGATTTTTTATTAAATTTTATAAATGATAATTTTAAAGAAAGTATATTAAATATAATTGATTGTATTAAATTTATTGATGTTAAAGAATATAATTTAGAAAATAGGAAATTTTATTTTTGGAAAGTAATAAAAACATTTTTAAAAGTAGCAAAATTAACAAAAACAAAAAATTTTGAACTGATTGATGAAGAATATAATAATATGGTTTTTAGAGCAAAAAACGAAAAAGGTAAATTTGTATATTATGTTCATATTAAAATGAAAGAAAAATATAAAAATTTTATGTCAACAAAAATTAGACAAGAAATTTATGATAAAATAAATGAGGATTATAATTTAAAAAAATACCATAAAAATTATAAAGATAAAGTTATTAATTATTTAGATAAAAATATTGATATTTGTGTTAGAAAAAATAATACTGATTTATTAATAGAAAATTTCAATACATTTTTAAGATTAAATAAAATATCTATACAAAATGAATTTGGGAAAACATTAAAAGAATTAATTAACGAACAAAAAAATAGAATAGAATCATTTGATGCTGTTTTTTGTAATTTAGTTGGATTTTTTGGACAAATATTTAAAAATTATTTAAAAGAAGAATTAGATACTAAAGATGTTATGATCGAAGAATCAAAAAATAAAAGAAGAAATTCTACTTTAACTTTTCAACGTCAAAATATGGCAGCTGAGGCAACAAAAATTTTTAGAGAAATTAAAAGAGTATCTTTAGTAAAAGCAGAAGAAGAAAAAATGAATGAATTAAAAATAGGAAAAAATAAATTAAAGCATTCTTTAGAGATTTCATATTATGATAAAGACGAATAATTAAATATTAATATATATAAAATAAACAAAAATTATATAAATAAATTTAAATAGAAATTTGTTTGAATAATTGGTATTTTTATATAAAATATTAATAATTTAAAAAAATTATAATTAATAAAATAATAAATAAAATAATTAATAAACATTTAAATTTATAATATGGAAATGATTGATAAATATAAAAAAGAAAATAAATATATATTAAAAATGGTTGTTTTAGGTGATGTAGGAGTAGGAAAATCTAATATTATTCGAAGAATAATGGGACAAGATTTTCAAGAATTAGAAGCAACAGTTGGAGTTGAATTTACATTTATTGATATAGATAATATTGATAAAGATAATCCGCAAACAAAAATAAGTATACAAATATGGGATACATCAGGAGCTGAAAGATATAGAGCTATAACAACTAGTCATATAAGAAATGCAGATGGTGCATATTTAGTATATGATGTAACTAATCAAAGTAGTTTTGATAATATTGATTTTTGGTTAGAAATAATAAAAAAAGCAACTGATGATGTTGTTATTTATTTAGTTGGGAATAAAGCAGATTTAACTGTAGATGATCCAAATAGAAGAAAAATTACAAAACAACAAGCAATTTATTATTCTAAATTGAGACATTTTCAAGGTTTTGGAGAATGTAGTGCACTTAAAAATGTAAATATAAAAGAGACTTTTGAAAGTTTTTATCATACTTTATATAAAAAAAATAAAAATAATTTAAAACAAAAAACAGATAATAAAATAATTCAGTTAAGTGAAATGCAAGAAAAACATTTAAATAACAATAAAGAATGTTGTCAATAATTATATTTTTTTTTAAAATAATAATGTTAAAATTATTAAAAGTAATTTTACATTGTTGTTAATTTAAATAAAATTATAATAATATATTAATTAATAATATTTATTTAAAATAAAATAAAATTATAAATAAATTTTTACTAAAATTTAATTAAAAAATATTATTTATTTATAATTAATAATTTTAAAAATTAATTTAAAATAAATATTAAATTTAATTTTATAATTGATATTTATATCAAAATATATAAAAATATTTATAATAAATTAAAAAAAAGACATATATTTATATTTATTATTAATATAAAAAATTAAATTAAATATTTAAATTATAAATAAAAAATAATAAAAAATTTTTTAAATAATATGTCTGAAATAATTCCTTTTATGTTTAGAAAAAATAAAATTTTATCAATATTTATATATTCATTAGATTTTGATTTTAATATTTTTTATTTAACATTAGAAAGTAAACAATTTAATATATTTAAAAAAAGTTCATATACAAAAAAAACTAATCTTCCATTTTTTTCTTTAGATTATATAAATCAAGAAATATCTCAAGAAATATTAACTACAAAAATTCCTTTATATAAAATAAATTTGTATGATAATCTTAATACATTATTATTTTCATTTGATATAGATTTTCGTAATCTTAAAAAAATTAGAAAAAAAGATATAATTTTATATCCTATATTAATGTTTGAATTAGTAAATGGATATTATACAACAGAAGAATTATATAAAAAAAATTTTAATTTATTAAATAAAAAATATCCATCATTAATAGATAAATTTGAAAAAATTGAAGATAATTTAAATTTAGCAAAAAGCATTAACGTAATAAAAAATGTAAAAAATTTTGAAAAAAAAATTAATAATAATAATAATTTAAATAACAAAGCAAACAAAAATTCATTAATTTCACTTCAAAATAATGATATGAAAATGGAAAATGTAACAAGTGCATTTAATTTAATAACAAAATATCAACAATTTTTATTTATAACTGAAAGAGAATTTCATCCTGAAAAATCAGAAAATAAATTAAGAGATATTAAAAATAAAATATCAATTATTCAAAAAATAAAAGAAATTGAAAATATAAAAAAATTAATAGATATTAAAAAATACAAAAAAGAAGAAATAATAAAAATAAATGAAAATTTAGAATCTAAAATAAAAGAAAAGGAAAGTAATTTAGAAGAATTTTTAAAATATTTAAAAGAATTTAAAAAAGAAAATAAAGATAAAGAATATAAAAAAGAGACAGAAAAAATTCAAAAATTTGATTTAATATTATCTTCTTTATATTATAAAAAAATTATAGAAATTTCTTATATATTTTTTAATAAAAAAAATCCAAATATTTTTTTTATATCTAATAAAAATAAAAAAAATGAAAAATTTGAAAAATCTTTAGGTCAAATATCTTTTTTATTAAATTATATTTCATATATTTATAATATTCCTTTAAAATATCCTTTTTATTTAAGAGGATCTAAAAGTTATATAATGGCAGATATTAAAAATAATAATAATATTCCTTTGTTTTTTGAAAATAATAATAATAAAAAAGATAATAATAATAATGAATATGTAAAAGGAATGGATTATTTAAAATATAATCTTATTCAAATTATGAGTTTTTTTATTAAAATAGAAATTATTACAGTTGAACAAAAAAAATATTTAATTAAATCTTTTAAAGAAAATAAATTATATGATTTTTTTGTTGAATTTAATCATATTATTTACAATTTTATAAAAGATATACCTGCAATAGACGAAGAAGAAGAATTAATTAAATGTTAAAAAAAAATAAACATATATAATTTTAAATATAAATATATATCATAGTTTATTAATATTAATTATTTAAAAATAAAAATTAAATTTATATATTTTTAAAAAAAATTATAATAATAATAATAATAAAATAATAGATTTTTAATTTATTAATTATTTCTTTTTAATTCTTGATATAGGTTCAACATTTTTTTTTTTTATATTTTTATTATTGAATGAATAAAATGATTTTATTTCTTTAGAATTTTTATTTTTAAATAAATTTTCATTTAAAATTTTATTATTATTATCATTTAAGTTTATAATATTATTAAATTCAATTTCATCTTTAGAAAAAATATTATTAATATTAGAATTTATATTATTTTTATAAATATTATTATTTTTTTTTGCATTATTTTCTGTTTTAACATAATTAATTATTTTGTCTGAAGTAATAGAAGTTTTTTCAAAATTGTTTTTATTATATTTTTCTTTTAATATCTCATATTCTTTAATACTCATTCTTCCATAAAATGTATTAAAATTTAAACCACCATTTTTCAATTGATCATTTTCTTTTATTTGAACTCCAACTGTGGGAATAATATTATGAAAATTACTTGTTGTTAAATTCATATTATTTTCGGTATCTTTCAATTTATTTAAATTAATAGAATTATTATTATTTGAATTATATATAATTTCTTTATTTTTATTAATATCAAAAATTGTTTCTGTATTTATTATATTTTTATCAATAATTTTAATAGTAGGGATTTGAAAATCATTATTCAGAGTTATTCTTCTAGTATTAAAAGATGTAGAATAACTTCTGTTATAATTATCTATACTATTTATTGAAATTCTTTTATTATTATTTTTTAATAAATTTTTATTACTATTTTTATTTAATATTTTGTTATTAATAGGTTTTAATAAATTTTTTCTCATTTTTTTAAATAAATTAAAAAAATTATAATAATTTTTAAATTAAATATATTTGAATTACAATATTTAAAAGAAAAATTAAATTTATATTGAAAAAATTTATAAATAAATATATAAAAATAAAAATAAGAAAAAT
>JAEEGK010021419.1_pt1 | contig 13654 bp, 11 predicted proteins | sample 8958771 | NCBI WGS metagenome assembly JAEEGK01 (sample SAMN16246547, study PRJNA631951) | gut metagenome | biome: gut microbiome; feature: rumen; material: SC-attached | host: Bos | place: Iran: Karaj | collected 2018-10 | reverse complement strand
CATCAAGATTACCTTGACAAGAACCCGACAGGCTATTGCCATCTGCCGATTGAACTCTTTGCCTACGCAAAGAAGTACAAGACCGTAACTGTCCGTATCCGCGAAAGTCTTTTTGCACAACAGGACATTGCATACCGCGACTTCCACTCCAAACTTATGCCAGGAATCGACATCGAAAGGATAATTGGCATCCGCACACCTCAACTGCGCAAAACAGCCAAGGACTTTGCCAAGGATGCCGAAATCGACGATTTTCTGTCGAGCCTACCACATCAATACTACGACGAAAACAACTTGCATGGTTTCATAATTTCAGAAATCAAGGACTACGACCATACAATAGACGAAATAGACCGTCTCCTACCCTACATCGACAACTGGGCTACCTGCGACCTAATTAGGCCAAAGGCATTCAACCAAAACCACACGCGACTGATAAAAGACATACGTCGCTGGATGAAGTCGAACAAGACCTACACCATACGTTTCGGCATCGAAATGCTAATGACGCATTTCCTCGACGACGATTTCCGTCCCGAATACCTCGATTGGGTTGCCGGCATCAGCAACGACGAATACTACGTGAAAATGATGGTCGCATGGTATTTTGCCACGGCACTTGCAAAGCAATACGAAGCAACTTTGCCCATTATCGAGCAGAACCGCCTCGCAACCTGGACTCACAACAAGACAATCCAGAAAGCAATCGAAAGCTATAGAATTACAAACGAGCAAAAGGAATATTTGAAGGGATTGAGAAGGAAGGAATAAATCCTACTCCCTATCTGGCAAAATCCGGCCATTATAACCTTTTAGTTCCTTGTCGTAAAGGTCTTCTTTTCCGCCTGACAAACGGTTTAGTAATTCGTGGAATTTTGGCCCGTGGTTCTTGTGTGCAATGTGGCAAAGTTCGTGCAGAATGACAAAATCGACCAGATAGTCGGGCAATAGCAACAAGCGGCACGACAATATAATATCGTCCTGCGAACTGCAAGTTCCCCATCGGGTAAGTGCATTGCCAATAGAAACCTTACGGAACGACAAGCCTGTGCGAGAAGAAATCTCATCCACACGAGGGAAAAGCACTTTTTCGGCTTCCTTTTGCATCGAGGCAAGAATTACCTTCTTAATGAAATTCTGTACCGCATCGAGGCTAAAATCGACCAACTGGGGATTGTAATAAATTGTAACGATATGGTCTGTTATTCTTGCCGAGAGTATCCTTTTCTGCGCATCGGTTGGCGAAAACTGCAACTTTGTGCTTCGGCAAGTAAAATGCGACTGCGGGGTGAACAGACGTTTTACCCCTTTCTGCTCCTGTGCCTGCAAGGTCTTGGCAATCCAGTCGCGATGTTCAAAAACAAACCTTTCAGCGTCAGCATAACTGACCCTGAAAGGTATGGATAAATGCAAGCCCTTTTCGGGATGCACGGTCAAACGCATCTGCACACAGTTGCGTCGCTTCGACACAACCACCTCGCCGACACCTTCGACAGTTATTATTCGCTGCATTACTTGCGCGGCAGCTTGCTTAACTTTTCGTAACCTTCGTTAACGGCGGTAAGCATTTCGGAAATGTAACCCTTGTAGTTTTCCTTTACTGCCTTCTTTTCCACCTTCGAAGTCGGAGTGTTAATCTTCGAAAATACTTCCTGCTTCTTAAGCAATACGTTGTTGATGATTTCAGTAACAGGCTCGGTCGGCTGTGCCGGGTACAAGTCAACGTACAATACGCAATCCGACAAAAGTTCGCTTGTCATGTAATCAATGTCTCTCTTTAATACTTTTCTACTTGCCATAGCTTTAAAATTTTTTGCAAAATTAAATAAATTTTCGGTTGGGGACTAAATGATTTGACAATTTTAGTAAGACGTTGCACGCAACGTCTCTACAAATTGTTCATTATCAATTGTCCATTATTAATTGTTATCCCAGCATTGCCTTCACTATTCCCGAAAGGGTCTTATTGTCGGTCTGACCAGCGAGCTTTGCACTTGCTGCACCCATAACCTTGCCCATGTCCTTAATAGTGCTAGCGCCTGTTTCCTTAATAATCTCGGCAACAACTGCCTTAACCTCGTCTTCCGACAATTGTTTGGGCAGATAGCCAGCAATAACATCAGCCTGAGCCAGTTCCTTGTCGGCAAGGTCCTGACGGTTCTGCGACTTGTAAAGGTCGGCAGTTTCGCGACGTTGTTTTACCAATTTCTGGATTATCTGCATCTCCTTGTCGGGAGTAAGTTCTGTATTGCCACCTTCGGTCTTTGCCAGCAAAAATGCAGCCTTCACAGCACGCAAACCTTCGAGTTTTTCTTTCTCGCGGGCAAGCATTGCCTTCTTGATATCTTCGTTTACCTGATCAAATATACTCATAGCAATATGCTTTAATTAGTTGTTTCTATTTTTTCTGTCGAGAGCAGTCTCGCTTTCAAGGCTTTCGAGATATGCATCGTCGTTAAGCTTATCGAGATCCTGCATGTGCCTGAATTCGCTTGGCGACCTCATTTCTTCGGGATTAAGTGCTATATCGTCCATTGGCAATGGTTCACCAAATTCGATTGTACTCTGCTTAGGAGGCATTTCCATTGGCTTTGTATCGTAATCGAATCCAGTAGCAATCACCGTAGTACGAATGCCCTCGCCGAGTTCATCGTCGTAACAGGTTCCCCAGATTACGTTAGTGCCCTGTCCAGCCACCTTGGTAAGATGATTGGTGATATTTCCGAATTCCTTCATTGTCAACTCGTGCTGACCGCGCGGCGTTGTTATGTTGAGCAAAATGTTCTTGGCTCCCTTGATGTCGTTGTCGTGAAGCAGCGGAGAATCCAAAGCTTCGGAAATAGCCCTTATATCACGGCCCTCGCCCGATGCCTCTGCCGAACCAAGCAAAGCAACACCGCTGTTCTTCATTACCGAATTCACATCGCGGAAGTCAACGTTTACATGTCCGTGCCTTGTTATTATCTCGGCGATACCCTTGGTTGCCGTCACAACCACCTCGTCGGCTTTCTGGAACGCATTGGAGAAGGTACAATCGTTGAACTCGATGAGCTTGTCGTCGTTTATAACCAACAGGGCGTCAACTACTTCACGCATCTTCATCACACCTTCGTTGGCCTGATTGATACGCTGGTTTCCTTCGGTGGTAAACGGCACTGTTACGACGCCAATCGTCAACATACCGCTATCCTTGGCGGCCTTGGCAATTACCGGAGCTGCACCAGTTCCCGTACCGCCGCCCATACCGGCAGTCACGAAAACCATCTTGGTATTATCGTCGAAAAGTTCGATAACTTCCTGCAAGTTCTCCTTTGCAGCATCCTCGCCTACTTGCGGATCGTTGCCCGCTCCAAGTCCCGACGTCAATTTCTTGCCGAGCTGTATCTTTGTAGGCGCAAGGCTGTCGTTGAGAGCCTGACGGTCGGTATTGCACACAATGAGGTCGACACCCATTATGCCCGACTTGGCAAGCTGGTTCACAGCATTGCTACCACCGCCACCGACTCCTATAACCTTTATAATATTGTGCACGCCATCGGCAGTACCAGCACCAGCCGAAATGTCATCGACATTTACAGGCTGAGACTTCGGAACTCGTGTTTCGGTTGCATCTGTTGCCGAAATGCACTGAAAATCATCGTTATATTTATATTCCATATTCAGAGGTTTTAATATTACTATTCGTCATCGTCTTCCAACTTGTTTATGAAATTGCGGAATACAGATGATATTTTTTTCTTTGGTTTCTCTGGCTCAGGCTTTTTCTTAGCCGGCTCCGGAGCTGGTTCGGGCTTGGGTTCAGGAGCAGGTTCGGGCCTGGGCTCTGGTTTTGGCTCCGACATCACAAATTCCTTCTTTACGATGCCCTGTTCAAAATCGAAACCTTTTATGATAAGTCCCACTACCGTTGAATACTGCGGTTTCATGAGAGCTTGCGAACCTTCACCTTCAATTTTCGATGTCGGATATGCAAGTCTTACGCTATTCTTCATGATAAAACTTGCAAGCTGCTTAAGATTTGCCACCAACGAACCGCCACCAGTTATGACAATACCTGCTGGTACATTGTCGGCATACACCGTTTCTATCTGGAACTTAACAGCATTCAGGATTTCCTCCATACGTGCCTGTATCACTTCCGACATCTTGTTGCGCGAAATGTATATATTGCTGTTTACACGGGCAGTCTTAACCTCGATATTGACATCGTCACCCGAAATATGCACGGCACTTCCGTAAAGACATTTCAGACTTTCGGCCTGCTCGTAGGTTATTGCAAACTTATCCCTGATGTCGCCTGTGACAGTTGCACCGCCGATTGGAATTACTGCGGTATGGATAACTTCGCCGTTGCGATAAACAGCAAGGTCTGATGTTCCACCACCTATGTCGATAAGCGCAACACCTTTCTGCTTTTCCTCGTCGGTAAGCACCGCTTCGGCCGATGCCAAGGGCTCGAGGAACAACGAGCGAACGCCAAGTCCTGCAAGGTTAACACATTTCTTTATATTGTTTACCATTACGTTCTGACCTGTCACAACATGGAAATTGCCATACAAGTATTCGCATTCCATGCCAAGCGGATTGGCAACAGTCTGACCATTTACCGAATACGAAATAACAATGGCGTCGATTGTTTCGGTTCCAGGATTAGCTACGTTCATTGCCATATCGCGAAGTTCGAGCAGATGTCGTTCGGTAACCTTGCCGTTCACAAAAAGACGGCAGGTGCTGTCGGAAGTCTTTACATACTGACCAGCAATACCGACATATACATCGGAAAAGTTGGCATCGTAAGCATTGCCAAGTCCATTAAGCGAAGTGGTTATTGCCTTCACTGTATCCTCGATATTGAAGACAACACCATGCTTGATTCCTATCGAGGGAGCTGTTCCGAAGCCCATTACCTCGAACTTGCCATTTTCCATGCGAGCCGCAACTGTAGCAATCTTCGTTGTACCGATATCGATTGCAGCGATTATTTTTTTAGAGTCATCCATTATTGCGTTTTTTACAAATTACCTGATCCTTGAATTTCAAATTAATTAGCGAATAAGCATTCCAGTCCGTAATTTCAAAACCCTTGCTATACATAGCTTCGAGCTTATTCATCTTGTTTTCGTAATCATCGAGTCCGCCGAGCAGAATTATGTGGTTTCCCACCCTAGGCACAAGTTCCAACTCGTTTGCAGCGTTGACATAAATCTGAGTTATCTGGTTGCGCCAAAGCTCGTCGGACTGCAAATAATTAACGAAAGCACAAATATCATCAATATTTAGTGAATTTTTATCGTTGTTTACCATATAGTTATCAACAGAATCCGATGCATAAAAGCAACTTGACCTCAAATGTCCCGACAAAACCATGACATCGGCCGAAAAATAGTCGCATATAGGCATAACCTTCATGTTGCGGTCGAGATAAAACGATGCGGTATCTTCTGTCATAACCCTAATAACAGGGTCACGCTGTCTGATTTTAATAAAGACATTGCCCCAAAGGTCTCCGTATGCCTGAGTTTCCTCCACATACACGTTTTCGTCAATAAGCTTTTCGATATTGGCATAATTTATTTCGGAAAATCTAACCGTAGAATCCAGCACCATGCCTCCGTCATCGAGCATCTTCATGACAATGTCCTTGCTCACAAACGCGTAGGTATTGTCGATTTCGACGCTAACTCCCTTGCAAGGCATCTCGTGGTACTTTCGCGACACATATATGCCTATGCCGACAAGATATGCCGCTAGCAAAACTATTCCGATAATAATCTTATATGCCTTCCTAATTTTCATTTCCCGACAAAAAATTAGCTATTGGTTTTACAAGCCTATCGATATCACCAGCTCCCATTGTAAGCACAAGTTCGGGCTTCAACTTGCCAAGCAAGTCGAGAAGCTCTGACTTTTCGCAGAGATATTTCTCCTTCGCATGGCAATTGTCGTATATCAGCGACGAAGTTACGCCCTCGATAGGGAGCTCCCTTGCCGGATATATAGGCAAAAGTATAAGCGTATCGCAAACCGAAAGGCTTTCGGCGAAGTCCTTGTAAAAATCCTTGGTGCGCGAATAAAGGTGAGGCTGGAATATGCCGGTTATCTTCTTCTGCGGATAAATCTGCCTTACTGCTGACAAAAAAGCTGAGATTTCGCCCGGATGGTGCGCATAGTCGTCGATGAACACGCATTTTTCGGACTGCAACTGAATATCGAAGCGACGAAGAACTCCCATAAAATTTTGTAATCCCTCGCGTACCTCGTCGGCAGTTGCACCATTGAGCATCGAAACGGCGGTTGCACCTACTGCGTTTTCAATGTTGTGACGTCCACCGATTTTATACTTTATTCCTTCGATGGTTCCGAAAGGCGTTTTTATATCGAACACACAAAGTCCGTTACCATACGAAATGTTTGTGGCATAGAAATTGAGACTTGCATCATCGACGCCATAGGTATAAACGTTTAGGTCGTTACGCAGCCGCGACTTTACTGTCACGGGGATGTCGGGACCAAGCACAATATTGCCCTTTTTCGAAGTTCTGTTTGCAAATTCCACGAAGGCAGCTTCCATTGTCTCGTAGTCGCCATAAATATCGAGATGGTCGGCTTCGACATGACTGATAAGAGCCGTCGATGGTGACAAATGCAAGAAGGAGCGGTCGAACTCGTCAGCTTCGACGACAACATTCTTGCTTTTTGGCTCGAGGTGCAGATTGGACATAAAGTTTTTCGATATGCCACCGAGGAAAGCCGAGCACTTATCCTTTGTCCTAACCATTATGCACGACGTTATGGTCGAAATGGAAGTCTTGCCGTGAGTTCCAGCAACAGCAAGACAGTTCTTGCCTTCGCAAAGATGTCCCAAAGCTTCGGAACGCTTTATCACGCGGAAACCATTCTGCCTGAAAAATGTCAGTTCGCTATGGTCGCCTGGAATAGCAGGAGTATAGATTACGAGTGTAGTTTCGGGATCTTTGTAGTACGAACCAATAAGGTTTGTGCTGTCGTCGTAATGCACCTGAATACCCTCCTTCTCGAGGTTTGTACAAACATCGCTACGTGTACGGTCGTAACCTGCGACATTGTATCCGCAAGCCTTGAAGTAACGGGCAATGGCACTCATTCCGATACCACCGATACCAACAAAATATATGTTCTCAAATTTACTTTTCATAAGCAAGTTTATATACTTCCTCGGCAATTACATTTGCAGCGTCGAGAAGTTCCAATTTCTTGATATTTTGCGAAAGTCTTTCGCGCGAAGGCATATCCGACACAAGCGAAAGCACCTTATCGACAAGCACGTTGCGAGCATCTACGTCTCTAACCATCAAGGCTGCATCCTTATCGACAAGCGCCATTGCATTCTTGGTCTGATGGTCTTCGGCAACATTGGGCGAAGGCACAAACACTACAGGCTTGCCCACAATGCAAAGTTCCGAAATAGTGCTAGCACCAGCACGCGAAACAATTACATCGGCTGCTGCAAACGCCAAATCCATCTTGTAGATAAAATCGTTGACATACAAACCTTTCTTCTGCTCGCCGACAATACCACGGGCGGTCTCGATATAGCCCTTGCCAGTCTGCCATATAAGCTGCACACCAGCATCGGCGAACTTCTGCAATCCGCCAGCTATGCTTTCGTTGATGGTCTTTGCGCCAAGGCTTCCACCAACAACCAGTACTATTGGCTTGTCGGCTTCAAGTCCGAAGAAATCCAAAGCTTCGTTGCGCTTCGAGTCTATGTTGCGTATATCCTGACGAACAGGATTTCCAGTCTTCATTATCTTTTCGGCAGGGAAGAAACGTTCCATGTTGTCGTATGCGACGCAAATCTTGCGCACCTTGCCGGCAAGTTTCTTGTTTACTACGCCAGGATACGAATTCTGTTCCTGAAGCAGACAAGGTACGCCAGCCCTCGAAGCAGCATTAAGAGCAGGGTAACTAGCATAGCCGCCAACACCGACAGCCACATCGGGACGAAAATCGGCGATTATCTTCTTGGCCTTGCCGTTACTCTTTATTACACTCGAAATGAACTTAAACCACTTGAGCGAAAGTTTACGCGGCATACCCATTATCGGCAAGCCAATTATATTGTAACCTGCTGCAGGCACCTTCTCCATTTCCATACGGCCTTCGGCTCCAACAAACTGAATTTCCACTTCGGGATATTTTTCGCGAAGCGCATTTGCTATCGATACGGCAGGAAATATATGTCCGCCAGTACCGCCACCACTTATCAGCACCTTAAATTTGTTTTCGTTCATTTTCGTCTATGTTTAATTCGTTATCTTCAATTATTTCTTCTGGCTCCGAGCCATTTTCTTCCACCACTGCAGAGTCGACAGTTGCATCGGCATTGTCAGCAACAAGGGTTACGTCGCCATCGGCCTCGGTTTCCTGCGCAATTGGAGCTGTAGCGTCGTCAACCTCACGACTTACACTAAGTATCACACCAATGGCAAAACCGATAAACAGCAGCGACGAGTTTCCGTAGCTTACAAACGGCAATGTCTGACCGGTAACAGGCATCAGGTCGGTCGATACAGCCATATTCGACAAGGCTTGTATCACAATCATCGACATGAGTCCAAGTACCAGATACTGCCGGAATTTATATTTCGGCTTCAGTTCCGAATCGGGCTCAAGCTTGTTTATCTTTTTTACAATAGTTATTGCCCTGTAAAAGAGCATTATATACAGCCAAATGAGTATCGTAGCAAATACCAGACCTGTTTCCTCGACTATATTTGCAAAAATGTAGTCGCAGTGAGCATTTGCAAGTTTTACCTTTGCATGACCGTTTCCTGGGCCTCTGCCGACTATTCCACCCGAAGCCACAGCCATACGCGCATTGTTTACCTGCACCTGGTCGGCTTCGTTGGGATTTCCCTCAATCCACGATTCAACCCTCGCCTTCCATGTAGGGAAACGCCAAATGCTGATATTGCCGTAAAGTATCACGCAGAACAGCAAAGCACCAGAAACAGCTGCCACACCAAAAAGTCCCCAGAAATACTTACGCTTAATAGCACTGAAAAACAACAACACCATCGCCTCGAAAAATACCAACAAGGCTGTAGAAAGGTTCGACGGCATTATAAGGAAACATGTTAGGAATATCGGGAACAATATGATCTTTACAAAAGCTCCTATGCTAGTTATTTCTTCCTCCTTCTTCGACAGCTTGTTGGCCAAGAACATAAGCAGCGCCACCTTTGCGAAATCGGAAGTCTGCAAGGTTATAGGACCAATAATGAGCCAACGCTTTGCGCCGTTTACCTCGGGGGCAAAAAGCCATGTAAGTATCAGCAGGATAATGGAAAGCCCATACAGCAGATACGAAACCTTGCGGAAATACTTGCAAGGAATCTTATGGATTACATATATGCAAGCCACTCCGATAAGCAAACCTAGCACATGCTTAAACAAGTGCTGTGTAGTATTAGTACCTGGCAATTGCACAGAAGCGCTATATACCGACAATACGGAATACATGAACAATACGGCTATTATAATCCATATTCCACGATTTCCACCGAATATAACTTTAAACTTCGAAAATGCCATTGCCTTACTAATTTATTACAGGTTTCTTACTGCAATCTTGAACTTGTTACCACGGTCCTCGTAGTTGTCGAAGAGGTCGAAGCTTGCACAAGCAGGCGAGAGCAATACGGTGTCGCCAGGTTTACCCATATGGTATGCTTCGTTAACGGCATCGTCCATGCTGGTTACGTCAACCATCGGAATTCCGCTCTTGTCGAAAGCCTTGTGAATCGGGCTATTGTCGATACCTAAGCAAACTATGCCAGTAACCTTCTTCTCAACGAGTTCGCGCAACTCCTCGTAGTCGTTGCCCTTGTCCTTGCCACCTACTATCCATACTATAGGAGTAGTGACCGATTCCAATGCATACCATACTGAATTTATGTTGGTTGCCTTCGAGTCGTTGACGAACTTTATACCTCTAATTGTGAGAACCGGTTCCATACGATGCTCAACGTTCTTGAAATCCATAAGGCTTTCGCGGATAACATCGTTCCTGATGTTGAGCACCTGAGCAACAATACCAGCAGCCATCGAGTTGTAAACGTTGTGCTTACCCTTTATCGAAAGATCGTCGATGAGCATTGTCAAGGTCTTGCTGCTATTGTTTACATAGTCGATAGACTTTTCGTCCTCGCTGAGCATAGCACCGTTCTTTACCTTTCTCTTCTTCTGGGTGAACTCGAGCTGGGTGGCAAGAATTTCGCGCTTCGAGATTTCGTTTATGATGACTTCGTCGTCGGAACAATAGATGAAAGAATCCTTAGCAGTGGTGTTCTGCAAGATACGGAACTTAGCATCGATATAGTTCTGGAACTTGTGGTCGTAGCGGTCCAAGTGGTCGGGAGTGATGTTCATCAGCACCGACAAGTCGCTCTTGAACTTGTACATATTGTCGAGTTGGAAACTGCTAAGTTCGATAACATAGTAGTCGTATTCCTTGGTTGCAACCTGGTAAGCAAAGCTTTGCCCTACATTGCCAGCCAAGCCCACATTGAGACCTGCTTTCTTGAGTATGTGGTAGATAAGCATTGTAGTTGTAGTCTTTCCATTACTACCTGTGATACAAATCTTTACGGCATTGGTATAACGTGCAGCAAACTCTATTTCAGAAATTACTGGAATACCCAGTTCGCGAGCCTTCACCACCAATGGTGCAGTTTCGGGAATACCCGGGCTCTTTATAATCTCGCTTGCATTGAGAATCAATTCCTCGGTATGCTGCTTTTCTTCGTAAAGCACATTATAATCCTTAAGCAACTCCTTGTACTTGTCGGCGATTTCGCCCTTATCCGAAACAAATACATCGTAATCGTTTACAGCTGCCAATACGGCTGCTCCTGTTCCACTCTCTCCAGCTCCTAATACTACAATTCTGTTTTCCACGGTCTTATCTTAATTTTAATGTTACAATTGAAATAATAGCCAACAACAATGTTACAATCCAGAATCTGGCCACGATCTTGGATTCGGGCATTCCCTTCTTCTGATAATGATGGTGCAAGGGTGCCATTTTAAACGGACGTTTCTCCACTGGCACAGGCACACCTTTGGGCAAATGATGCTTTTTGCGGTAATGCTTGCAATAGCGGTTCTGTATGATTACCGAAAGGCTCTCGACAAGGAAAATTCCACAAAGAATCGGGAGAATAAGTTCCTTCTTGATGATAATTGCAAACACTGCGATGATACCTCCCAAGGTAAGGCTACCTGTGTCGCCCATGAAAACCTGTGCGGGATAGGTGTTGTACCATAGGAAACCGATGGTAGCACCGATGAATGCAGCGGCGAATACCATCAATTCACCAGTGTTTGGAATGTACAATATATTAAGGTATTCGGCGGCTACACGGTTACCAGAAACGTATGCCAGAATACCGAGCGTTGCACCTATGATTGCCGAAGTTCCCGTCGCAAGTCCGTCCATGCCGTCGGTAAGGTTGGCTCCGTTGGATACCGCAGCGACAACCAAGATTGTCATTATGATAAACACCAGCCATGCAAGTATGTCGGCATAATCGCCAGCCCAAGCAACAAACCAACGGTAGTCGAGTTCATTGTTCTTGAAGAACGGGATGGTCGTCTTGGTTGACTTTACGTCGGAATATTCGGTCACGCCACTGCAGTCCGAATTTCCAACTACTTCAACGACTTCGCAGTTGGGCTGGTTCTCAACAACAACCTTTTCCCTTATCACAGCATCGGGCGAGAAGTAAAGTATTGCACCGACTGCAAAACCGAGAAGTATCTGTCCCAACAGCTTGAACTTGCCAGGCAAACCGTCCTTGTTGTGCTTCTTCTGCTTCAGGTAGTCGTCGAGGAAACCGAGACAGCCGAGCCACAAGGTAGTGACAAGCATCAAAATGGTATAGACATTGTTCAGCTGCGCAAACAGCAAGGTCGGAATCACGATTGCGGCAATGATGATAAGACCACCCATTGTCGGCACGTTCTTCTTGAAATTCTTCACATTGTTGACACAAGTGTCACAATTCTGCGAATTTTCGGTCGGAGCATCGTTCATTGTGGTCCTTGTCTCCTCGATTTCGGTCTTGCCCGATTTCTTCATACGCTTTATGAACCACTTTCCGAACCATATCGCTATGATAAGCGAAGCAATCATTGAAATACCCGAACGGAACGAAATGTACTGAAATACACCGGCTCCGGGCATTCCCAAATCTTGCAGGTACTGAAATAAATGATAAAACATAATCCGTTAGTTGTTAAATGCGTTATTTAAAATCTCCTTGTCGTCGAAATGATGACGAACTCCTTTTATCTCCTGATAAGTTTCGTGTCCCTTGCCAGCCACAAGAATAATGTCGCCCTTCTTGGCAAGCATACAAGCGGTACGTATTGCCTCCTCGCGGCTTGTAATCCTGAGAACCTTGTTCTTCCACTGCGGTTCAACACCCTTCTGCATATCGTCGAGAATATCTTCGGGTTCCTCGTTGCGCGGATTGTCGGAAGTAAGTATGACCTTGTCGCTCATCTCGGCTGCAATGGCTGCCATTTCGGGACGCTTGGTCTTGTCGCGGTTTCCGCCACAGCCGACAACGGTTATCAATGTTCCGTTGCCACAACGAATATCGTTGATGGTAGAAATCACATTCTGCAAGGCATCTGGAGTGTGTGCGTAATCAACTATTGCTGTAACGCCTTCCTTCGAGCGGATAATCTCGAAACGGCCGTCAACGGGATGCAATTCGCTCATAACCTTCAGCACTTCGAGCTTGTCGAAACCAAGCAAAATTGCGGTTCCATAGATTGCCAGCAGGTTGTATGCATTGAAACGTCCGATGAAGTTAACCCACACTTCCTCGCCATTGATGTCGAGCTGCATACCTTCGAAGCCGTCTTCGAGAACCTTTGCCTTGAAGTCGGCAGCCGACAGAAGCGAATATGTATATTTCTTTGCCTTTGAGTTCTGGTACATAATCTCACCATTGCGGTCGTCAATGTTGGTGATTGCAAAAGCCTCAGCCGGCAACATGGTGAAGAAACCCTGCTTTGCCTTGATGTATTCGGCGAAAGTCTTGTGGAAGTCGAGATGGTCATGAGTAATGTTGGTGAAAATTCCGCCAGCGAAAGTCAAGCCTGCAATGCGGTTCTGAACTACCGAGTGCGAACTTACTTCCATGAAGCAGTAATCGCAGCCGCAATCAACCATCTGAGCCAGATATTTGTTAAGCTGAAGCTGGTCGGGAGTGGTGTGGGTAGCGGGGATAACTTCGGTATCGACGATTACCTTTACCGTTGAGAAAAGTCCTACCTTGTAGCCAAGCTTGCGAGTAAGATTGTACAAAGTGCCTGCAATTGTTGTCTTGCCGTTTGTGCCTGTAACACCGACAAGTTTCAGTTTCGACGAAGGATTTCCGTAGTAGTCAGACGCCAAGATTCCAAGAGCCTCCGACGACGACTCCACCTGAATGTAGCTTACATCATCGTGAAGTTTTTCGGGCATCTTTTCGCAAACTATCATCTTTGCGCCGCCGCCGATAGCCGTTTCAATGAAATCGTGTCCGTCGGAAGTTGTTCCGACTATAGCCACGAACATGTCGCCTGCACCAACCTGACGCGAATCAAATTCAATCTT
>JAEEGK010021418.1_pt1 | contig 13654 bp, 5 predicted proteins | sample 8958771 | NCBI WGS metagenome assembly JAEEGK01 (sample SAMN16246547, study PRJNA631951) | gut metagenome | biome: gut microbiome; feature: rumen; material: SC-attached | host: Bos | place: Iran: Karaj | collected 2018-10 | reverse complement strand
GCCGCCGTCCTCGAGGCGGGCACGACCAACGGTGCCGTGACGTATCTCGACGGCAACTTCTCCCTCAGGGTTTCTTCTCCTGATGCGACCGTCGAGGTGAGCTGCATCGGCTACACCACCCAGACCTTCAAGGCATCCGGAATGCCCGCCACCATCACCCTCGCGGAGGACAACGAGTTCCTGGACGAGGTCGTGGTCATCGGCTACGGTACCGTCAAGAAGAGCGACCTCACCGGATCCGTCGCGACCGTCAAGGCCGACGAGGTCAACAAGGGTGTCATCACCACCCCGGCCGACCTGCTCCGCGGCAAGAGCGCGGGCGTGGTCGTGACCGCCGGTTCCGGTATGCCTGGCTCCGGTGCGACCATCCGCATCCGTGGCGGCTCCTCCATCAACGCCTCCAACGACCCGCTCATCGTCATCGACGGCCTGCCCGTCTCCAACGACGGCATCTCCGGCATGTCCGACCCGCTGTCTTCCATCAACCCGGAGGACATCGAGAGCTTCACCGTCCTGAAGGATGCTTCCGCGACCGCCATCTACGGTTCCCGCGCCTCCAACGGCGTTATCGTGATCACCACGAAGAAGGGCGCCAAGACCGGCACCGTGCTGCCGAAGGTGGCCGTGGACTTCACCGCTTCGGTGAACACCATCGCCAAGTATCACAAGGTCCTGGACAAGCAGGGCATCGTGGATCTCATCCGCGCCTTCTACGGGGCCAACTCCACCGCCGAGGCCAACCTGGGCCTGAACGGCCAGCTGTACGACACCGACTGGCAGCGCCAGATCTACCAGGTCGCCCCGACCTACGACGGCAACATCAGCATCAACGGCCGCGCCGGCTTCCTGCCTTACCGCATCTCCGGCGGCTTCACCTCCCAGAACGGTACGCTGAAGGGTTCGAAGATGAACCGCGGCACCCTGTCGCTGAACCTTTCCCCGACCTTCTTCGACAAGCACCTCACCGTGAACCTGAACGGCAAGGGCACCTACGCGAAGAACTGGTACGCCAACCAGGACGCCATCGGCGCCGCCAACCACTATGATCCCACCAAGCCGGTGAAGGATCCCAACGGCCTGAACGGCTACACCACCTGGTACGACCTGTCCGGCAACATCAATACGATGGCCACGATGAACCCGGTGGGCCTGCTGGCCGCCAAGACGGACCTCGCCGACGCCTACCGTTTCATCGGCAACGCGCAGTTCGACTACAAGATCCACGGTTTCGAGGACCTGCGCCTCAACCTCAACCTCGGTATGGACTGGGCCAAGTCCAAGGGCCTCACCGAGGTCGGGATGGGCACCGAAGCCTCCTACCACAACACCAACCAGTCCGGCGGCGGCGCCCATACCGACTATGACTACAGCCGTCTGAACACCACCCTGGAGTTCTACGCCGACTACAACAAGACCTTCAACGACGTGCACATGGTGGACGTGATGGCCGGTTATTCCTGGCAGCGCTTCTACAGCGAGAGCAACAGCCTCACCAAGCGCATCAGCGACAAGGCCGTCCTGGGCGACTCCCACGGCAAGGGCGAGCTCTACCTGATCTCCTTCTTCGGCCGCGCCAACTACGGCTTCGCCGACAAGTACCTGCTCACCGCCACGGTCCGCGCCGACGGTACTTCCCGCTTCCAGAACCACAAATGGGGTATCTTCCCGTCCGTGGCCTTCGCCTGGAACGTCAAGAAGGAAGACTGGATGCAGGCCGCCGACAACATGTCCACCCTGAAGCTGCGTCTTTCCTGGGGCCAGACCGGCCAGCAGGAAGTGGGCGGCTACTACGACACCTTCGCCCAGTTCCTGACCACCCAGCTCGGCTCCGGCTACTATTTCGACGGCCAGCTGGTGCAGCCCGTCGCGGCCCTCGGCTACAGCGCCGACCTCAAGTGGGAAACCACCACCACCTATAACGTAGGTCTGGATCTCGGCTTCTGGGACGACCGCTTCACCGCATCCGTGGATGCCTACAAGCGTGACACCCGCGACATCCTCAACTTCATCCCGGTCCCCGGTCTTTCCAACCTGACCAACATGCTCAACACCAACATCGGCTCCATGACCAACATGGGCTTCGAGGTGGACCTGAACGCCGTTCTCATCGAGAAGCGTGACATGAGCTGGACCTTCGGCATCAACGGCGCCTACAACAAGAACAAGGTGACCAAGCTCACTGCCTCCGACGAGAACGCTGCCGGTATCGAGACCGGTGGTATCTCCGGCGGTACCGGTAACAACGTACAGCTCATCCAGGTGGGTTATCCCATGCGCACCTTCTACCTCTATCAGCAGGTGTACGATACGCAGGGCCGTCCCATCAACGGTGTCTACGTAGACCGTGCCGGTGCCGTGGATGTGGACGGCAACGTCATCCCTGACGGCCAGATCACCAAAGACGACAAATTCATGACGCACCATGCCGACCCCGACGTGACCCTGGGCTTCAACACCAGCTTCACCTGGAAAAACTGGACGGCAGCCCTCTCCGGCCACGCCTCCTTCGGTAACTGGGTTTACAACAACGCCGCTTCCGATACGGAAATGCTGGCCGACCTCTGGACCAACAGCTTCGTGGGCAACCGCCTTGCCTCGGCCCGTGAGTCCATGTTCAGCCAGGCACAGTACCTGTCCGACTACTATCTGCAGGACGGCTCCTTCCTCAAGCTGGACAACTTCACCCTGGGCTACACCTTCCCTCAGTTCCAGATTGACAAGAACCGTCAGGCTGTCCTGAATGTTTTCGGTACCGTGCAGAACATCTGCACCATCACCCGCTACAAGGGCATGGATCCCGAAGTGTACGGTGGTATCGACAACAACATGTACCCGCGTCCGAGAACCTTCGTGCTCGGTCTCAAGTTTAACTTCTAATGCGGCTTACGAAAATGAAAACCATCAAAAACATATTTGGCGTGCTGGCAGCCGCTGCTACCCTCACTGCCTGCGTGGGTGATCTGAATGTGAAGCCGATCGACCCCAACGCAAACACCGTGGACAAGGTGCTTGTGAACGAACAGGCCCTTAACGCGTACATCTCCGGTGTCTACCTGGGCTTCGCAACATCCGGTTACTACGGTGCCAATGGCGGCGCCTCCATTTCCGGTCTGGACGGCGGTGCTTCGCAGTACATCCGCGGCCTGTATCACCACCAGGAACTCACTACCGACGAGAGCGTCTGCGGCTGGAACGACCAGACCATCAAGAACTTCCACTGGATGAACTGGACCACCGACGACACCTTCATCTATGCGTTCTATTCCCGCATCTTCATGCAGGTCTCCGTGGCTAACGAATTCATCCGCGAGGCTAAGCTCATCAACGCCGACCCCGCTCTTCTGAACCGTTTCATCGACGAGGCCCGTACCATGCGCGCCCTCGCATACTACCATGCCATCGACTGCTTCGGCAACGTTCCTTTCCTGACCGATGCCGACATCGTGGGCACCACTCCCCAGCAGATTTCCCGCGCCGACCTCTTCGCCTGGCTTGAGGGTGAGCTGAAGGACATCATCGAGAAGGGCAACCTTCCCGGCAAGGACAATGTGGTGGAAGGCCATGTGAGCATGGGCGTTGCCAAGTTCCTCCTCGCAAAGCTCTATCTGAATGCCGGTGTCTATACCGGTACGGAGCGCTGGCAGGACTGCGCCAATGTCCTCAAGGACCTCATGGACGACGGTTACTCCCTGCACAAGACTTCCGTGGGCGGCAAGTACTCGGCCTATCAGGAACTGTTCCTCGCCGACAACCACCTGCGCACCGACGAAATCATCTTCTCCATCCAGCAGGACGGTGTGTACACCACCAGCTACGGTGTCACCAACTACATCATCTTCGCCTCTACCGGCGGTGAGATGGATCCCAAGGAAATCGGCATTTCCTCCGGCTGGGGCGGTCTTCGCATGACCCCCGAGTTCTACAAGAAATTCTCCGACTCCGACTCCCGCAAGCTCTTCTACACGGCTACCCAGCAGGAGAGCATCGACGACCTCGGCGAATTCACCAACGGATATGCCTTCATGAAGTTCCTCAACCGCACCAGCGATGGTGAGCCCGGTAAGGAAGAAGGCTTCGTGGACACCGACTTCCCCATCATGCGTTATGCCGACGTGCTCCTGATGGCGGCCGAGTGCCAGCTGCACGGCGCTACCGGCATTGACGGCCTGAGCGCTTTCAACGAGGTGCGTACGCGTGCCGGTGTCTCCACCGTTTCCACGCTTACCGCCGACCTCATTCTGGACGAGCGCGCCCGCGAGCTCTATCAGGAGTGCTGGCGCCGCAGCGACCTCATCCGCTTTAATAAGTTTGTCTCCGGTTACAACTGGCAGTGGAAGGGCAATGTCGAGGAAGGTAAGGACGTCGAGAGCTATCGCGTTCTCTTCCCCATCCCCGACAGCGACCGCCTGGCCAATTCCAACCTGAAGCAGAACGAGGGATACAAATAATAGATGAATCGACTTATGAAGAAAATAGCATTATTCTTTCTGGCAGCTGTGACGGGCCTCTCCGTCGTATCCTGCGTCAAGGAGAAGCTGGTTACATTTGACATGAGCCAGGCTGTTCCGCCCGTCATCGATTCGTATGTCATGGACGAGAAAGGCGATGTGGCCGTGACCTTCACGCCTGCCGCGATGGGTCAGTCCTTCAACGAAAAGATGCCGGTATCTCACTCTCTGGTACTGCTGTCGGCCGACGGCAAGGACGCCAGCAGAGTCCTTTCTTCCGCCGTGGATGGCAACATCATCACGGTGAGCGCCCGCAACCTCAGCCGCGGCCTGGCTACGCTGGGCTATGTGGACGGGGACGTGGTGAAATCCGTATCGCTGTCCCTCCGCGCTTCCCTGCAGGACCAGGCCCGCGATAACGGTATCAACGGCTATGTGGAATCGGTGGGCCGAATCGCCCTCTCCGACGTCCTGGTATCCCTGCCCAAGGAAAGCCCGTACAAGGAATACACCAAGGACAGCGACTGGACCGTCATCGGCGCCCTCAGCGCCTATGAGATCAGCTGGGACAAGGACCTCAACATGTGGACCGACGGCAAGCACAATCACGTAGCAGCCCACGTTGCCCTGGGTAAGGACGACGAGTTCAAGTTCCGCAAGGATCTGGGCTGGGATGTGAACATGGGCGGTGAGTTCGGCGGTATCGACTCCGAGTTCGACGTTGCCCAGGACGGTGCCAACATCAAGGTGGGCGAAGAGGGTATCTACGACATCTTCTTCAACGACGAGACCGGCAAGGCCTGGATCCTCGAAGCCTTCGATCCTTATCCGGATTATACGCAGTCCAGCACCTGGTCCATCATCGGCGAACTGTCTGTCTATGGCATCAGCTGGAATGGTGACATTCCCATGATTTCTGACGGTACCAGCCATCTGGCCCTCAGCGTATCGCTGGGCGAAAAGGATGCGTTCAAGTTCCGTAAGGATGCCGACTGGGCCGTGAACCTGGGTGGTGAATTCGGCGGCGTTGGCAGCGAGTTCTCCGTGGGCCAGGACGGCGCGAACATCGAGGTCAAGGCAGAAGGTGTCTATGACATCATGGTGAACCCCGATGCCGGTAAGGCTATGGTTTCCGAGGCTTCCGGTGCCCGCGTGAGCTCCATCGTTGTCGTGGCTGAGCCCGAAGAGCCCGAAGGCTTCAAGGGTTGGGGTGTCATCGGCCTCAACGGAGACTGGGACAACGATATCGCCCTCGCTGTGAAGGAAAACGTGTGGTATGCCTATATCACTGCTAAAGAAGAAACGACCTTCAAGTTCCGTAAGGATGCCGGTTGGGATGAAAACTACGGCATGCCCAAGGAGGACGGCTTCACCTACTCCATGGGTACGGCATTCCCGGCTGTTGCCGGTGGCGAGAACATTCCGCTTGCCGCAGGCTTCTACAAGGTGGAACTCAATCTCTCCGACGATCAGAATCCTACCATCACCATCTATGACAATGTTGAGGTATGGTCCCTCATTGGCAACTTCAACTCCTGGGCTGGAGACGTGGATATGGAACTCAAGGACGGCAAGTGGGTGAGCCCGGCTGTCCAGCTGGATAACAAGGGCTTCAAGATCCGCAAGAATCATGACTGGGGTGCCAGTTACGGTGGCACATTCGTGAAACTGGGTGAGCCTTTCGACGCCACTACTACCGATAACAACAACATCATGCTGGAAGAGGACGGCGAGTACGTGGTTACCTTCGACCCCAGTGCCCTCAAGATTACGGTGGAACCCGCCCTTCCGGCCAACCTCTGGTCTGTCATCGGCGTCGTCAACGGCACTTCCTGGAACAAGGACTTCTATATGACCGAGACGGAAGGCGTGTGGGTGAGCGAATCGCTGGAGTTCGAAACCGGCGCTGAGTTCAAGCTCCGCTTCAACAACAGCTGGGCCGATGAAGACTGCCTGGGCGGTGCTACGGGTGGTATCGAGCTTGCGCCGGGTGTTCCCGTCACTCCCGTACACCCTGGCAACAACCTCAAGATAAAGGAAGCCGGATCCTACTTCGTGGTCTATGACAGCAACAAGGGTATTGTTTACCTGCAGGGCTGGGCTCTTATCGGCACCATTAACGGCACCAACTGGAACCGCGATTTCCTGATGACCGTGGGCCAGGACGGCCGCTGGTACAGCGACGTCGTCTCCATCGAGGGTGACTTCAAGCTCCGCCGCAACGGGTCCTGGGCCGATCCCGATACCCGTGGCGCCGAGGCCGACGGTTTCCAGTTCACTCCGCTCACTTCCTTCACGGCTGTCGCTCCCGGCAAGAACATCGGCGTTCCTGCAACGGGCAAGTATGTGATTGCCTTCAATGCCGAAAGCGGCGAGGTTACCGCTTACCGGGCCGAGTGGGCCCTCATCGGCGTCATTGACGGCACTTCCTGGAACAAGGACTTCTCCCTCGTCGAGTGGGCCGAAGGCGTCTATTCCGCAAAGAGCGTCAAGCTGGAGGGCGAGTTCAAGCTCCGCCGCAACGGGTCCTGGGCCGATGCCGACACCCGTGGCTATGCAGAGGGCGGTTTTGCCTTCACACCCGGTACCGAATTCAACGTTCTCGGCCCTGGTAACAATATCGGAACGCCCGAAGCCGGTGTGTACGATGTTGCCTACTATCCCGCAAACGAGAAGGTTCTCATTACCACTACTGCCAACTAATGTTTTTCAGGCGGGCGCCCCTGACCGGGCACCCGCTTGCCAATTAATAGTCTTTCGTTATGAAACGCATGAAATTCCTGTGGATACTCCTCGCCGCCGGCCAGCTGTTTGCCTGCGGCTCCAAGAATAACCCGGAAGGCCAGGAAGTTACCCTGTCCGTGACTCCCGCGAGCCTTATCTTTGAAGCGGAAGATGCCTCCAGCAAAATGGTGACGGTGACCTCGTCCACCTCCTGGACGGCCGAGACCCGGGAGAGCTGGCTGCACCTGTCATCGGCCTCGGGTTCCGGCAACGGCTCCTTCTCCGTGAAGGCGGATGCCCTTGCCGGGAGCCCCCGCGAGGCGGTGATTACCGTGAAGGCCGGCGACAAAACGGCCAGCGTGAGCGTGAAGCAGGGGGCCAGCGGACTGGTTCCCGTCCCCGCTTCCTTTGACGGGACCAAGCGCTCCAATACGGCCTATCAGCTGCTCATTTACTCGTTCGCCGACAGCGACGGGGATGGCTGGGGAGACATCAAGGGTATCACGCAGCACCTGGATTACCTGGACGAGCTGGGCGTAACGGCCCTGTGGCTGAGCCCGCTGCATCCGTCCGACTCCTATCACGGATACGATGTGACCGATTACTTCGGGGTTAACCCCAAGCTGGGAACCGAGGCCGATTTCCGGGAGCTGCTGGAGAAAGCCCATGCCAAGGGCATTGAGATTTACCTGGATTATGTCCTCAACCACAGCGGAAAGGGACATGCCTGGTTCAAGGATGCCATTGCCAATGCGTCCAGCCCTTACCGGGACTACTATTTCTTCAGCGCCAATCCTTCGGCCGACTACAAGAGTTTCCCCATGCTGAAGGGCACTTCCTATAATGCCGGCGAATGGAAGCAGGTGACGTCCGGATCGCCCAAAATTACCATTTCTGCCACGACGGAGGCCGTAACAAACGGAACGGCTTCCTGGAACCTTTGGACCTGGCAGGATGGGGGAGATTCCAAGAGCGTCAAGTTCGTTGACAGGGGAGACGGCACCTACTATCTGGTGATGAACATTACCGGCAAGTGGGGCGTCCTTGTCCGCAAATACGACAACTGGAACGCCGGCTCCAAGTTTGGCGCCAAGAGCGGCAGCACCATCACCGAAGGCCAGCCGATGGAGCTGGTAGGGGACGGCGGTGACATGTGGTTCACCGGTAATGGCGGCCGATACAAGATCGAACTCACCGACGTTTCCACCGAAACCCTCTTCTACATGGGCTGCTTCAGCGACTGGATGCCGGACCTCAACTACGGAGATGTCTCCGCGGCCCGCGACAATGCCTGCTTCAAGGATATGGCGGCATCGGCCGACAAGTGGATCCGGATGGGCGTGGACGGTCTTCGCCTCGATGCCGTGAAGCATATCTGTGGCGGTATCGGCTCCTACAACCATGCGTCGGACCGCACGCTCCTTGCCGCCTGGTACGAGCACTGCAACGCTACCTACAAGGAGGCGGGCCATGCCGGCAACATCTTCATGGTGGCCGAAGAGTGGGATTCCCATGATATCGAGAAAACGTACTATCAGTCACTTACGTCCTGCTTCGAGTTCGACTATGGCTATAAACTGCGCGATATGCTCAACAGCGGAAACGCTTCCGGTTTCGTGAGTGCTGTGTCGGGCTTTGTCTCGGACCACACGGCCCAGCGTCCCGACGCCATAACCTCCTTCTTCCTCTCCAACCACGACCAGAACCGTTTTGCTAACGAAATCGGCAGGAATGTCGCCCGCGAAAAGCAGGCGGCTGCCATCCTCCTCAGCGGTCCGGGCAAGCCCTTCATCTACCAGGGCGAGGAACTGGGTTACTGGGGCGCCAAGAATAGCGGTGACGAGTATGTGCGTACGCCCATCAAGTGGACAAAGACCGGCGCCGTGGCTTCCGGTGCCCTGAGCGGGAAAGTGGATAATGAAATGCTCTCGGCCGATATCTCCGTTGAGGCACAGAAAGGTAAGGATGACTCTGTCCTGAACGTGTACAAAACCTGGAGCCGCCTTCGCAATACCTATCCGGCCCTGGCTGGGGGCACCATGACCGCCGCTTCCGTCTCCGGTACCTCCATCGCGGCCTGGTATATGTCCCTCCCCGGCGCCAAGAGCCTCCTGGTGATCCATAACGTGGCCTCTTCCACCAAGGGTGTCACCGTCACCGACTCCATGGCCAAACCCGTCGCCGTCCTGGGCGGCGCCTCCGTCTCCGGAACCACCCTCACCCTGGGTCCCAACTCCTCGGTGGTGTTTGAACTGTAGGGGAGGGACTGCCCCCTGCCCTTATCTTTTTGAATCCTCCCCAAAAATTGTTAACTTGCGGCCATGAAAAGGATACTTTTTGTGGCCGCACTTTTTGCGGCTGTTTCTTGCGGGTCCAAGAACAATCCGGACCCTGGAAAGCCTGAGATCCCCGAAGAAGTGGGTACGCCCACCTTTGCCAAGGGTGCAGATATCAGCTGGGCTTCGGAGATGGAAGCGGAAGGCCGGAAGTTCCGCCTCAAGGACGGTAAGGAAGCCGATCTTCTTTCTGTTCTGAGGGCCAGCGGCATCAACTCCATCCGCCTTCGCGTGTGGGTAGACCCTTACAAGGGCTGGAGCGGCAAGGAAGATGTCCTGGCCATGGCCCGGCGCGTTTCGGAAGTGGGCCTGGCCCTTATGGTGGACTTCCACTACAGTGACTTTTTCGCAGACCCTTCGCGCCAGCAGATTCCTGCCGCCTGGAAGGCCGACAAAGCCGATATCGACAAGATGTGCGCCCACGTGACGGCACATACGAAGGAAGTGCTGGAGGCCCTGAAGGCCGCCGGCGTTACCGTGAACTGGGTGCAGGTGGGGAACGAAACCCGCAGCGGCATGCTCTTCGGCTCGGGAGACCTGGTCTGGGCCAATAAAGGCAGCGAGTTCGCTTCTTATGTGAAGCTTTCCAACGCCGGCTACGATGCCGTCAAGGCCGTTTACCCGTATGCGATGGTGATGCCTCACCTCAATAACGCTTATGATGCCTCTGGCAACGAATGGTGGCTGTCCTCTTTCAAGGCGCAGGGAGGCAAGTTCGACGCCCTGGCCTTTTCCCACTATCCGCAGGAGTGCTGGAGCGGGAGCAACCGGATGGAGGCCGATGAAGCCAACCGCCTGGCCCTTGAGTTCCTTCAGTCTGCGGTGGAAAAATACAAGGTTCCTGTCATCGTGAGCGAAGTGGGCGTGAAAACGCCGGAGGATGAGGCCGAGGCCAAACGCCTCCTTCAGGCTTTCATGACGGGCATCCGCAAGGTCAAGGGCTGTGCCGGTGTCTTTTACTGGGAGCCCGAGACCGACGGCAGCTGGAAACCCAAGGTGTACGATGATAAATCGGCCATCTACCGCTTCACGGGAAAGCAGGAAACGTGGGGAGCATATGGCATGGGTGCATTTACGCACTCCGGCGCTCCCACATCGGTCATGGAGGTGTTTGAGTACTGATGAGAACCATCTCGCGCGCTTTCTATAAAATGCCTGTGATTACCATTTTCATCACAGGCATCCCGCTGTTCTACTTCCTGTTTGTACTGGCCTACAAGCCCTTCCTGATGGACGAGTTCCTCGCGGTGGGAGCGGGGCGCTATACGCTCAATCTCATCGTGTGCACGCTCATCGTGCTGGGCGTGGTGTCGCTCTCCCGCATGCTGCTCTACATCCTTCGCCGCAGGCTGGACCTGAACTGGCCGCTGTACATCCTGTGGTGCCTTAGTGAGGCGGTGGTGAGCGGGCTTTTCATGTCCATCCCCATGGGTATCGGCTGGGGCAGCGTCCGGCCCTATTTTACCGTGATGTCCCTGTGCGTGCTGTATACGTCGGGCATCCTGGTGTTCCCGCTGTCCATCATCTCGATGGCCGTCCAGATGAACGAACTGGTCCGGGAAATCGGCCGGCCGGTCATCCCCGAGGAAAAGACGCTTATCCGTTTCTATGACGACCAGAAGCGCGTCAAACTGGTGGTCTCCTCGGAGTCTGTCCTTTATATAGAGGCCGAGGAAAACTACGTGCATGTAGTGCATCTGGACAATGGAAAGATCCGGGATCTGGCCCTTCGAAGCTCCATGCGCTCGCTGGAAGACACCCTGAAGCGCCACGGACTGGTGCGCTGCCACCGCTCCTTTTTTCTCAATGCGGCCCATGTGGACCTGCTCAAGAAAGACGCCAACGGATATGCGCTGGCCCGGCTGGACCAGGAGGGAGCAAGGGAAATTCCGGTATCCAAACGCTATTACCAGGCGGTAACGGCACTTTTGTAAGTTTTTGACATTCGGCCAATTGGCCTATAAATCAGTTACTAAAATAATTTATTTGTTTCAAAACTGTAAGTTTTTATTGATTTTGACATAAAAACATCGTACCTTTGTATCGGACATTGAAGCTTGCTTCGTGTCTATTTGTTAAGTTCGTTTTATATACCCGGACGGTTTCCTTGGGGAGGGAGACCGTCCACTTTTTATATGATGGTTTTTTTGCCAGTTTGCTGTAAAAACCGTATATTTGCATGTTTAAGACAGTTGATATTTAACCTAATAATAGTTTTATGGCAGAAATTAAGAAAAGAGTCTATCGCTTTGGCGGCAAGCACGCCGAGGGCGATGGCAAGATGAGAGAGCTTCTGGGTGGCAAGGGCGCCAACCTCGCAGAGATGAATCTCCTGGGCATGCCCGTTCCCGCCGGTTTCACCATTACTACCGAGTGCTGCACGGAATACTACCGTCTGGGCGGTGGCTACACCCCCGAACTCCGCGCAGAGGTGGCCGCAGCCCTGGAAGCTACCGAAAAGATCATGGGCAAGAAGTTTGGCGACGCCAACGATCCGCTCCTGGTCAGCTGCCGCTCCGGCGCACGCAGCTCCATGCCCGGCATGATGGACACCATCCTCAATATCGGCCTTTGCTCCGCTACCATTCCCGGCATGATCAAGAAGACCGGCAACCCCCGTTTCGTGTATGACGCCTACCGTCGTCTCATCATGATGTACTCCGACGTCGTGATGGAAAAGGCCGAGGGTATCGAGCCCGCAGACGGCCAGGGTATCCGTCAGCAGCTGGACCGCATGATGGAAGACGTGAAGAAGGCCAACGGCTACAAGAGCGACACCGAGCTCACCGCCGACCAGCTCAAGGACCTGGCCGAGGCTTTCAAGGTGCGCATCAAGGAAGTGCTGGGTGTTGAATTCCCGGACGACGCCCAGGCTCAGCTCTGGGGCTCCATCGGCGGCGTGTTCAAGAGCTGGAACGGCAAGCGCGCTATCCGCTATCGTCAGATCGAGCACATTCCCGATGACTGGGGCACGGCTGTGAACGTACAGTCCATGGTGTTCGGTAACATGGGTGACACCTCCGCTACCGGTGTGGCTTTCTCCCGTAACCCCGCCAACGGCGACAACAAGTTCTACGGCGAGTGGCTCATCAACGCCCAGGGCGAGGATGTGGTGGCCGGTATCCGTACCCCCAACCCCCTGAACGAAGCTACCAAGAGCGAAAAGAACAAGAACCTCGCTTCCCTCGAAACCGCCATGCCTGAGGTTTACAAGGAGCTGGACGAGATTCGCAAGAACCTGGAGAACCACTTCCAGGACATGCAGGATATTGAATTCACCATCCAGGAAGGCAAGCTCTGGATGCTGCAGTGCCGTATCGGCAAGCGCACCGGCCTGGCCGCCCTGCAGATGGCCGTCGATATGGTCGAAGAAGGTCTGATCGACGAGAAGACCGCCGTGATGAGGGTTGCTCCCGCCCAGTTGGACGAGGTGCTCCACCCGATTCTCGACCCCGCTTCCGAGAAGAAAGCAGCTGTCCTGGCCCAGGGTCTCCCGGCTTCTCCGGGCGGCGCCGTCGGACAGATTGTCTTCACTTCCGAGGACGCTATCGAATATGCCAAGGCCGGCCGCAAGTGCATCCTCGTCCGTGAGGAGACCTCTCCCGAGGACATCGACGGTATGCACGCTTCCGTAGGTATCCTGACCGAGCGTGGCGGTATGACCTCCCACGCAGCCCTCGTGGCCCGTGGATGGGGCAAGTGCTGCATCGTCGGCTGCGACGCCGTCAAGATCGACATGAATGCCGGCACCGTCACCATGAATGGCAAGACCTTCAAGGAGGGCGACCTCCTCTCCCTCAATGGCTCCAAAGGCTGGGTTTATGACGAAGAGGTGAAGATGATCAACGCCACCGAGAACCCCCTCTTCCAGGAGTTCATGAAGATTGTCGACAAGCATCGCAAGATGGGTGTGCGCACCAATGCCGACAACCCTGCCGACGCCCAGAAGGCCATCGACTTCGGCGCCGAAGGCATCGGCCTGTTCCGCATCGAGCACATGTTCTACGGCGAGAACAGCGAGAAGCCGCTGGAGAAGCTGCGCAACATGATTCTGGCCAACACCCAGGCAGAGCGCATCGCTGCCCTCGACGAGCTGGAGCCCTACATCAAGGAGAGTGCCAAGGGTACGCTGAAGGTTCTCGACGG
>JAEEGK010021417.1_pt1 | contig 13656 bp, 15 predicted proteins | sample 8958771 | NCBI WGS metagenome assembly JAEEGK01 (sample SAMN16246547, study PRJNA631951) | gut metagenome | biome: gut microbiome; feature: rumen; material: SC-attached | host: Bos | place: Iran: Karaj | collected 2018-10 | reverse complement strand
GGTAGCATAATCCTTGGTTCCGATTACGCCGTCTTCCCACCACTTGTTGCAGGAAGCTGCGCTGAGCATGCATCCCATGATGTGATAGGTTCCGTCTGCGTGGTCGAATGAGTGAAGTGCATTGTTTGCATCAACACCGTAGTTCTTGCTTGAGATGAAAAGAGTACCGGATGTTCCGAGTGAAATGTTACAAGCGTTGTTTCCTACGGTTCCGGTTCCTACAGCTGCTGCTGCGTTGTCACCTGCACCTGCTGCTACGATGGTGGTAGCGGGGATACCGAGCTCAGAAGCGATGTCAGCTTTAACGGTTCCGATGGACTCGTAAGACTCGAATACCTTAGCAAGCTGGGACTCTTTTACACCGCAGATGTCGCACATTTCCTTGGACCAGGTACGATTCTTAACATCGAAAAGAAGCATTCCGGAAGCATCTGAAACGTCAGTTGCATGAACGCCGGTAAGCTTGTAAGCAAGATAATCCTTAGGGAGCATGATCTTAGCGATCTTTGCGAAATTGTCGGGCTCATTCTTCTTAACCCAAAGGATCTTGGGAGCGGTGAATCCGGGGAATGCGATGTTTCCGGTGAGCTCGGTGAGCTTAGCCTTGCCGATCTCGTTGTTGAGATAATCGGTCTCAGCGCCGGTACGTCCGTCGTTCCAAAGGATTGCGGGACGAATGATGTTGTCATTCTCATCAAGTATTACAAGACCGTGCATCTGTCCGCCAAAAGAGATACCTGCAACCTGTGATGCATCCTGACCTGCGAGAAGCTCTTTGATACCTGCCATGGACTCCTTGTACCAGTCAGCAGGATCCTGCTCTGACCAGCCGGGATGAGGGAATGAAAGGGGATACTCCCTTGAAACCATATTTACAATCTTTCCTTCGGATGAAAGGAGAAGAAGCTTGACCGCAGAGGTCCCGAGATCGATTCCGATATAAAGCATGTTTTCCTCTTTTCTGCGCAAATGCGCGGTAAAAATATAACTGTTCAGGTTTCAGCTTCCACAGGGAGACCAAAACACACTGCATATATTTTAACATAACAAAGGCGGTCTGTGAGACCGCCTTTTGCGAAATAATATACATTTTTTGCTAGTGACAGTAGAGTCCCCACTGTCACTTAAAAAGAAACCTTCTTTACGCTGAGAGTTAATCCCAATTGTTTGAGGATTTTAAGTAACGTATCCAATCTGGGAGTAATCTTTCCTGTCTCAATCCTGGCTATTGAAGATTGAGGAATATCACACAATTCTGCTAAATCTCGCTGACTGAGTCCCAAAGCTGAGCGTTGTCTTATCATGTCAGAAATTATTCCGGCCTCTATTTCAGCTTCCTCTATTATTTCCTTCCCGACAGGATCATTTCGTTTTACTTCAATCTTATAGTCATTCCAATTCATGATCCTTCTCCTTTCGGATAATATAGTCTTCTCTTTCTTTAATGGCTTTATCTATCTCTCTTCTCGGAGTTTTCTGTGTTTTCTTTCGAAAGCGATGTAATAAGACGTATGTATCATTTTCATGGTAAAAGAAAAACACCCTGTTAAAGCCCGGGCGCAATTCCCAAATATCATCGTCCAAATGCTTAACAATATCCGTAGGCAAATTTGTTCCGTTTCCGACACATATCCTTCTCCGTATGGTTATGATAGCATTTATGCTATCATGGAGTCAAGAAAAATGTGACAGCGGGGACGCTGTCACAACTCTTTAATATACGCCTCGGCGTCTTTAAACTCCATGATATACCCTCTGATCTCGGCCAGTTCCTCGGGCTTTCGGTCGAAAAGGACTACGATATTGCAGAGGTCATCGTACTCTATCATAACGTCTCTCATAGTCAGCTGCTTCTTCACATAAGCATTAAATCCGGCCAAAGGATCCACACTAACCCCTTGGGCCCTGCATTCAGGGCACTCCTCATCGTGAACATGAGGCTCCTCTTCTCCGCACTCGGGACACTTAATTCCCGCAAAGAATATCTCGAAATTCCTCTTATTCTTCTCCGCCAGTTTCATGATATAGCAGATCATACGTACATGAGAAGCCTGATGAACCAGTCCAGGCTTTTCCAGCAGATCGCTCTGAAGCCTCTTCTCAAGCATGGAGGATCTGTATACGCTTCCCAGTTCGCTTGCTTCCATTCCGTCGATGGTAGCCGCCTTGAAATCGCCACGCTCGATCATCTTGACGAAAATCTCGGCAATCGCGGGATCAAACTGGCTTCCCGCACATCTCTTGATCTCGGCGATAACATCTTCGTCGGAAAGCCTCTTACGATATACACGGTTTGAAGTCATAGCATCGTAACAGTCAGCCACGCAGATGATACGTGCAACAAGGGGAATATCCGTGCCCTCTAGTCCGTCGGGATAACCTTTACCGTCAAACCTCTCGTGGTGGTGGCGCACCCCTTCCAGCAATCCCTCAATGGAATTATCCATGGACCTCAGAAGGTCGTATCCGATCTCCACGTGCTTTTTCATCAGCGTAAACTCTTCATTCGAGAGCCTTCCCGCCTTATTAAGAACCGAATCCGCGACACCGATCTTACCGATATCGTGCATGAAGCCAATGTACTGGATCCTCAGAATATCCTCTTCGGAAAAATCATAATCCGCCGCCATCTCACGAGCGATCATTCCCGCATAATTACCGACTCGTTCCGAATGTCCGCCGGTGTACTCATCCTTTGCGTCGATAGCGCCGGTGATAGCTTCGATGGTGTTCATGAGGGATTCTTCTTTTTCCCGCTCGCGGAAAATATTACTCTTCTCGGTTCGAAGTGCGGTCTGAACTATGGTTGCAACAAGCAGTACAAGAAGTCCCATGCAGATATAGATTCCGAAACTCCAGATATCTGCGGTAAAGAAGCTTACGATTTCCATCAGACAGCAGACCAGGAATATACAGGTGCCGATAAAAGAGGCGATATATTCTCTGATGCGCTTCTTGATAATATCTCTGATGAGGGTCGTCATTACCAGGATTATTCCGATGGCAAACCAGACATAAGATATGAATACGGTCTGGAAAAGCTCTGCGATCCCCGCCGCATTAAGAACCATGTTGATCATGATCTGAGCGGTGATGATACCCTCGCAGACCAGATAGAGTTTGTGATAAACCCTGCTTTGGATCTCGTCGAAATAGGAGCATACGAAGACTCCGGTTATCTCAATCGCAAAATAGGAAAAGAAATTCGAAAGCGATGGCGATGCAAATATAATCTGCCTGATCCTGCTCTCCGCCAGCATCCACATGGAAATAGAGCACATGAAAAGTCCCATGTAGAAGAATGATCTGTCGATCTTAAATCTGGCCGATGCGAATCTGTAGAAAAAGATAACGAAGATACCCACAACAAGTATCATCAAAGCACATGACGCCAGGAACAGATTACTCTTGATGATTCCGAACCATGCGTTGTTTCCGGCGCCGATCTTAACGCCTTCAATAGTACCGGAATTCTTGATGACAAATCTTGCTTCGATGGTTTTACCAGCATCCGAGGCATCAAGATCACATGCAACATAGGCGCTGGGAAGGTAATATCCCACCCTTACCAACTGCTCTGAAGTGTAGGTGCCCCTAAGCTCTCCGTTAACATAGATATAGATATCTTCCATCTTGGTTCTGAACATGATGGTTTATGTACCTTTTATATCATCCGGCAATACATTATTTATGACAACACTGTCACCGCTCTCTGCAGGCACTACTCCCGGCAGAGTAAAATCATCTTCAACATACCCGCTTGTTTCATTCACCACTTTCCATCCGGTGTTGAAATCCGAAGCTTTAAAATCTCCGATATATGCTTCACCCGGCTGTCCGTTTCCGAAAAAGGCCATGATGAACACTATTGCCGTAAACATTATGAAGCAATATGAAAAGTAGTCTATGAACTTTTTAAATTTGCTCCTGTGTCTCTTCATATCTGACCTTGAATAATATCAAGCTCTATGATGTAACCCTGTTTTCTGTTGGATTTGTTCCTGATGACGCCGATATTGTAGAAGAACCTTTCGTTCTTCATGAGGAAGTTTCCGGTGAAGAGATCTGTCTCTTCATTTTCCAGATACTTGGTAAAAGGCTGACGCAGATAGGTATTGAAGCGTCCTCCTTTGCCCGGAATTTTCTTTTCAAGTTCCCATTCGTTAAGTTCCGGGAAGAATTCGTACGCTTTATCGTTACAGCCCATGAAACGCATCTTCCTGTCAAAGAAGATATAGCCCTTCTGAGCCAGACGGTTTCTGATGATCTCGTTATTACCGGTAATGGAATAAGTATTGAGCTTGGTGATGGGAATCATGAGAAGGATAAGTCCTACGTCAAACGCAAAGGGCATAAGCTCTACCTGAAGCCCCACCATTCGCTGTGCGATATAAACCGAAACGGTGAAAAATTCCAGGAAAAAGATAGCGGTTGAATCTGATGTGGAGATCCTTCTTTTACCCTTAAATACACCTGTTGAGACAAGTATAAGAAGCAGGAGATAGAATGCCATGGAAACCAGCTGTACGGTATGCATGGGACCGTAAACCTTGGTCAGATATACGATGTCTCCGTTTCTGTTGAATTCGACTGACTTATAGAACAGATCCAGACGGCCGATGGTCATGACACAGCAGAAGATTCCGAACTGGACGGCATACATCATACACAGCAGCCAGCCGGGAAGTTCCACTCTGTAGATCTCACAGGCAATGGCAAACATAAGCATCGGTGCAAAGCATCCGGTGACATATGTGATCTGTGTTGCAAGAAGTGCTTCGGGTAAAGTGTTGGACAATGAAAGTGGGAAATATCCCGCATTGCCGACAACAATAACCGTAACCAACAGGATCTGGTTAATACTGTAGCCGTCCCCGTAAGTGATCATAAACAGCAGGGCGGTCATGGCAATCAAAAAAGAAATCAGATAAGCAATACTAATAGACATGGTTCCCCTCTAGATGACAGCTGGGGACGCTACTATTTTGTCATCCGGCGACAACGGTCACCGGATGACAAAATAGTAGCGTCCCCACTGTCATCTCTTATTTATATCTCTCTTCCGCTACGCTCCAGTCAATAATGCTCCACAGAGCCTTGAGGTAATCGGCACGAAGATTCTTATACTTCAGATAATATGCATGCTCCCAGACATCAAGTGCAAGGATGGGGGTAGAATCCATCTTTAAGCTGTAGCAATTGTCCTGATTGGCGGTCTTATAGGTTACAAGAGTGCCGTCAGCCTTCTTGCCGAGCCATCCCCAGCCCGATCCGAACTGAGATGCGGTAAGAGCATTAAGTTCCTCGATAAGCTTATCAACGCTTCCGTACTGCTTCTCGATCTGAGCAAGAAGTGCGCCTTCGGGAGCCTTTTTAGCCTCGCCTTCGGGTTTAAACTGCTCGAAATAAATATTGTGATTCAGGTATCCGCCGCCCTGGTTTCTGAGACCGGTTTTAAGTGCTTCGTCAGCTACGGAATCAAGTCCTGAAAGAACCTCTTCAGCGCTCTTTCCCGTAAGACCTGCCTTTTCTACCAGCTCGTTAAAAGTCTTGGTATATGCAGCGTGGTGCTTACCGTAATGAGTCTCTACGGTTGCAGTGTCAATAACGGGCTCAAGTCCGTCAGTAGCATAACTTAATTTGATCTGTTCAAACATAACGCACCTCCTGAAAAATGATTATAACGTGACATATATGGATTATATCATGGTGACAGTGTGGATGCTATCACCTAATCGCTCTAAACCTCTCCCCCATCAGCTCAGCCATGCGTTCCTTCATATCCCCGGGAAGAAAACTCTTTTCCAGCTCTCCCATCGACATCTCCTCAAGGCTTAGGAACTTCTCCATTATCTTCTTCGAAGCAACAGGATTAATCCCAAGTCCATCAGCATAATTCAAGAAATCCCTCCTAGTGAGATTACGCTTCTTGCCGTTAAGAGTTAGCGCCGTTTCTTCCGTATCATCCGGCATAACCAGATTTACAGGCAAAAGATCATATGCAGGAGACAAAACATACTTCCTGCTTCCTGCCCTAGTTTCGATAAGTGAAAAATTCTTCAAATGCATATCCGAATTACCGGTCAGGTAACAATAAAGTAACCTCATATACAATTCCGAAGAATCAATTATTGGATTTGATGAATATTGCAATAAGATCTTACCGACCTTTTCGCAGGAACTTTTGTATTTCTCCTGAGTCAGACGCTGCCCCAGCTGACAGAAATCCTCCATGGCAAGCATTTCAGTTTTACCCGAAGTGATAACCCTGTCCACTCTCTTAGTAATATATGCAAAAGAAGGCTCTTCCTTCTCACCCATCTTCACCAGTGCACAAGGTGCCGTCTTTATTCCAAACTTTAAAGCCAGCTTCATCACAAAGTGCTCCGCCTCAGGCAGCGCTCTGAAACTTTCACTCTGCGGCTTAAGAATATATCCCGTAGGATAATCCACCAGAGTCAGACGCGGTATACCGTCTTCCTGAGACAGGTGAAGTGACAGCTTCTTCTGAACTCCGGGTACAGTCAGCCCCTTGTTAACCGTCTTAACCACAAGTGCTTCCAGTTCGGCATCATTCACATCAATATCAGGCATCCGGTCCGTCTTAAAAAAAGACCTGATGCATTTTGAATGCCACTGAATCTTTTTTTCGTATTCAGTAGCCGTATTTAACTGTTCTCCGCAAAATAGACAGTACAAATCATTCTCCTCCGCGAACAGCTACATCTCCGATGCAATCCTCACAGCATACAAGAAGCAAACCGAACCTGTCCGCGACATCAAGCTTCCAATTTCTGGCAGACAGATCAAGCAGCCAACCTTCCGGAATCAATCCGTCAAAAAAAGGGAACAGGACTTCCGATTTATATCCCTCTTCCCTGCAAGGCATATTTATACATACAGGCAGAGGCTTCTCCGAACTCAGATAGTCTGCATCATACGTGAAAAGATAACCTTCGTCGGTCTCCTCGATTACACCCGCATATCTGCCTTGAACATATACTCTTCCGTAACGAAAACCAGTCTCACTGCTTGTCATTGCCATTAATATCCAACTCTCCCGGAACAGCCTGCATTCCGAACATATACAATGCCTGATTTACCTTATCGAGCCTGACTGTTTCCTTGCCCTGCTCAAGTTCACGCACAAAACGAAGCCCCAGACCGGAGCGAAGCGCAAACTCCTCCTGAGTAAGATGGGCTTCTTTTCTTTTCTGTTTTATGTATTCACCTATAATATTCATATATGCAATTTTATACCTTATCGGGTATGATATCAAGGTAATAAATCAAAATAAAACCATTTTATACCCATAAAGGTATAAAATGGTTTTAAATCAACATATATCATGCCAGATTATACCCTTTAGGGTACACTCACCTTCCACAGATCAAACCTCTCCATTCCCATAAATCCCATTCCGGGATTATGCTCTATCTCAAGAGAATACTCATCTATCACTTCCTGAGGGAAATCCGCCCCTGCAATATTGATGACCCAGAAAGTCTGCCCCTCCATCTCATCCAAATTCAGCTCCGGGAAATACACGAACTCATGTCCCGGCATGTAGTACTGCCATATGACATAAAAGCCCTTATCGTAGTCAAATACGATCACCGCATCCGGATCCACATTCGCTTCGATAAAAGAAACCGTCTGAGGCATCAATGGCGTTGTATCATACTCATACGCCTTCTCCACAAGAAAGCTTGATAAGCACAGTTCCAGACTCCAAAGTGAAAAAAGAACATAAACCGCCGCGTTACATCTGGAATACACTATGGCTATAAACAGCCATACAAACATCAGACAGAAAATTACGTATCTGGATGCGAAGAAATGTCCGTTCAAGCTCCCCAGCCACTGTGCAAAATACCAGCAGAAGACCGAATTAGCAAGAAGCATTACCAGAAAGCCTCTTTCAGTGCCGGAATATCTCTTACACATCACTAAAAATACTACAACAGCTATGGCAACCAGTACCATCGCCATAAGCCCGCCGTTTTCCAGATTCGTCCCGAACAACTCCTCAAATATCTCAACCGGCTTAAACAGGAATTCATAATCCTCACGAGCTCCGTCCGAACCGATTCCCATATTCTTCATTCCGTACAAAAGCCAGGGAATATAGAAAACTACATCCAAGACTCCAACTGCCAGGAATCCCAAGATTCCCTTCTTACTCTTCCTGCAGATCAGACATATAAATATCCATAAATAACAAACCGCAATGGGAAGAACCGCAAAATACTGGGTATAAACCGCAAGTATGCTGAATCCGAAAAGCGCTGCATACCGCCACGCCTTAAATTCCTCTTCACTAACAATCTCATACCCAAAAAGGATCACACCCAGCACAAACAGATCCATCCAGGAATACATCCTGAGGTTCAGATTATAGTGAAGCATAAAGGGAGCAAAAGCGTAAGCCAGGTTAAAAAGGGCGGCAACTGTAAATCCCCATCTCTTCCTGATAAGAACAGAAGCCATTACCATTCCCAGTATCACGGGAACAACGCTGGTCCACAGCATAACCTTCATGGATGCACCGAAAATGGCAAAGGAAACCTTAACTATCAGGTAATACAGAGGCGGGTGAACATCCGCTGCCGTTGCGGCAAGTATTCCCTCAAATCCGTTATTTACAACCACATCCCAGGAAAAGGCCTCATCAAAATCAATGCCCTGTCCGCCTGAGAGCTTGGCAAATACAAGTACGGAAACAAGTATTTCAAGTGCGAGACATACATTCTGTACTCTTCTATCACGTATGATTTTTGAAATCTTCTCAATCATCTTCACTGTTTTCTCTCAGTCCTAACTACACCCATAGAATATACTGCCCAGGCCAAAGTAATGGGAAGTGCAGCAAATACCGGAAGCATATATCTGAAATACGCACTTACCGGCGACAGTACAACAAACACCATCATGATGCTCGGGATCATTACAAGGATATTCTTCCTAGCCTTGCTCCTCAATATGCAAACAGCTAAGGAAATCATAACAAGCATCTGGAATCCCGGTCTGTATAACATATTGGTAACAGGAAATTTATATAAACCTTCCGCATATCCGATAAAAACATCCCTGACAGCAGAATCATTGTCAGCAAACTCAAAAGTATAATATTCCGTGTGGAAGTTCAAAGTATATGTATTGATCTCATCAAGGTAACAATTCTTTCCCGGATAGAAATATCCGTAGGAGTGCCTTAAGAAACCTCTTATAAAGACTCCCGGATGAGCTTTAAATCCCTTCTTCCATAAGGACCAAAAAACATCCATCTGCTCTTCAGATACAGGATTGATAAAACGATTCTTAACCGGGTCTGCAATCATAGGATCATAGCTGTCAACGAGTTCGGAAGGGCTTGCGGAAAACAGCATCTCCACATTAGCTGCATCCTCAGCAGATAACTCATCTCCATACTCCCTAAGGTATGACACATAGGTCTGTATTGGAAGTGACAAATTCTCCCTCACAGGAGTTCCGCCCACATCATAGTGAGATGTAAAAAATGCATCCATCCCGAAGATAATCAAAATACAGATAACACAAACAGACAGGAAATACTTCAAATGCTTCCTTACAGCAACTAAATAAAGGATCAATGCAGGTGCTATCATAACAAAACCGTTATTCCTGCTTAAAGCCGTACCAAGTATCGATACCGCCAGTGGGATATACTTTCGAATCTGCTGCTTTTCAGAGATCATGATATCTATCATGGAACACATAAACAGCAGGATGAAATTATAATAGGGCGCATCCTTACCGAAGTTCACTCCCCATATAGGAAATACAGGGATCACGTATACATATAAGAAAGCAATCCACCTGACAAGGAACGGAGTACCAAGCTTCTTGAAAATCGTAAACATGTAGCTGACAGTGATGCACTGAAGAAGATACAGTCCCGCCACATATATTGCCACTCCCACATTATCATTCCGGAAATAGACCTTGGAAACGGTCATGATGATTCCCACAAGCTTAGTCAGGAATACCGGAACCATCTTACTAAGAGGATATATTCCCAATCCCTGATACAAATGATGGGTCATATCCGCATGAAGCGTTCCGGGGAAAAATACGATCCACCAAAGTCCATATATCAAACCCGAGATAATAAGGAACTTTACAAATACTCTCCCTTCAAACAGAAAAACCGAAGCGCCCTTTTCCTCTTTAGGAGAAGCACACTTCGTTTTCATACAATCAAATACCCATAACACAAATACAAATATGCCCTTATATAGCACTAAAAAGCCGGCGAACACCGGTATCAATACAAGAGCACCTACCGCAGCATTACAAAATGCCCAACCAACCACAGAAAATACAGCAAAAAGAATACTAAGCATAGTAGTTATTCCGTTTTTCAGAAACCCTACTGCTTTCACTATTTCTTATCTCCGTCCTTCCTGAACACTTCCCATACCACAGCTCCTATCAGCCACAAAAAGAGCCATGTAAAGATTACATTCTTGATATTGAGCTTAAGACTGTAGACATACTGACTGAAACTCTGTATGCCCAGATACTCACCGTTCTGATACAGTCCAATCACACCCGGAGCAAAATCCTCAGGATAAGGCGTACAGGTAATGCCTATTCCACCTTCAGCACCCTCAACCTTGAGGGAGTAAGAGTATTCTGAACCCACATTTAGCTTTAGACCCAAATCCACAGTCCTAAATCCGCTTTCGGTAATCTCCTCACCCGAAAACTCTTCATGTGCAAGAACAGTTCCCGTAGATTCCTCACTCAATTCATAGATAAGCCTCCAATCACTGCTCAGCTCTCCGACTCGCTTTACCGAAAAAGAATGCTCCTTAAGGACATCCCCCTGAGCCATAAAACTCTGAACGCACTCATCTCCCGAATAAAGGGGAAGCGTAAAAACATATGCGTGAGAATCACCTGAACTGAACATAGTATCACGCCTGATAAGCCCAACGGGCCAGACTGCAATCATCAAGATCAGTTCAATAACTATTATCACGGACAATAAAATTTTATTACCATAAAACTTGGATGTAGCCACTTCCTTACTCCACCATCTCAAAATCACTAGCCGGATGCTTACAAATCGGACATATGAAATCATCCGGAAGAACAGGGCCTACATATTCATATTCGCAGATCTTACAACGCCACTTATGAACTCCCTCAGGAAGCTTATCCGAGGCAGCCGGTGCAGCGCTTGCCTTAGGCTTAATATTCTCCTGATAATAGGCATAAGTAGCTGATGCGGCGCTTGAAAGCACCACCATATCAGTGGGAACTCCGATAAAAAGGATATGAGATCCCAGATCCACAGTCTGAGTCACATCTATTGAAAAATAAGCATTGGTTCCCTTGGTTATATATGGAATTCCATTCTCAGCCGTCTTGAAATCCGAGAATCCTTCAAACTTGTTCACATCCCTGCCGGACTGAAATCCGAAATGCTTGAACAGGTCAAAGGTCGCCTCCTCACTTATAACGGAGATATTGGCCTTCTTAGACTCCATCACAAGATTATGGGTGTAATTAGCCTTATTAATCGCAAAAGAAATCTGATTAGGATCCGATGCAACCTGAATGGCCGTATTGGTAATACAGCCGTTTACCTTATCCCCGGCCCCAGCAGTAAGAACAAACAATCCATACGACAATTTGTACATTGCTTTGTTATCCATAGATCTCCTCCTTTGAAATAAAAAACATTCTATCTACCTAAAAAGCTTGTTCAGGTTATCTACACTCTCTTTCAGCGCCTCAATAGACTCATTCAAAACTTCAACATCCAGTGCCTGAATCTGCTCCATAGAATCAGACACATCCTGCATAGCACGTGCAGTACTGTCATCTATACTCTGAATCGTCTCAGACAACTTCAAGGTAGTCAGTTTCTCCGATACCTCTTCCATGTTCTCAAGAGTAGTCTGAGCTGTACCAATGAGCTTAACAGCCTTTGGAACTACAATCAGAGCACATATGAACAACACCAGGAATGTAAAAAGAGAACATCCGGCAATGATCATGGTGAGGTAGCAGGTGCGTTTGGTGTAATAATCGCTTTCTCCTGTAGTATTCTCTTTTAGGTCCATCATATCCTCCATTTAATCGCAACTTACGATTTTATTATCAATCTCAATGCTTCATAGTAACCAAAATTTTATTTTCTATCATATATATTGATTTGAAAAAATATATCATTTCAAAACAGGGATAAGCCAATGCTTATCCCTAATTTATTAAATAATCTAGTTGTTTGTTCCAACATCTAAATAACTAACACATTTCAGTAATCATAATTCAATCAAGATTTTCCGATTTACAGAAAGCCTTCAATCGTATGAAATGTCTCTTTCTTTTACGAGTTTTCAACCCTCCAATCGTAATATAAAAAATAGCCTATCACACAATATATTGAATAAACACCTATTTAGTATAACATACATATTGTATAATTTATTCAAAAACAACAGTTATTATTTGCATCAAAACACTTAATTATCTAAGCATTCGAAAACAGCAATTATAAAAATATCTGTATAAAGTCTATGAAATACCCAGATATGTTTACTTAACATTTTTAGACATCCGAAGTCACCATACAGAAAATAGCCTTCAAACTCACATCAATTCACACGGATCAGGCAAGCCAATTCTTGATAAATAATTAGAAAATCTTTGCACAATTAATTCTCTATATAGGCTTTCAACAGAACATACGTATTTTTCATTGCGGAATTCTTGTAAGTAATTAATTGTAACTGTAAAGTAGTGTTTAAAATCTATAACGCTCTCAACAATATCCCAATCAGCTGAAAAATTCAAATAATGGTATCGTTTGTTCTCATTTTTAATTATATTATCACATAATGATTTCCCTCTTCTTCCCTTCGCCTCCATAGTCAACCCCAATTGATCCAAATGCGTCCCCATCCTAAAATCTTCAAAATTGTATATAGGTGCGACTATTACAGAAATTAAAAATTTATCCTGATTACCCACTTTTTCAATTTCAATTTTTCTCCTAGCACTATAATCTTGCTGTAGATCACACGCTTGAGTTAAAACAATCGCCAACGGAAATACTATCTTGGAAATTTCCAACACTTCATCATTTTCTTTAACATATTCAACAAACTCAACGTTTTTGAAAATATCACATTGATTTATCGCACCTGAGTTGTCATAATACGTTTTCGTCACCACCTCGGCCATCAGATACAATCCTCCTAATCACGCTTCTCCAAGGCTTATTTTTATTAATCACAAGATCTTCGTTGGTTACAACGCTTACCGTTTGCATAATCTCTCTAGTTGGAAAATCCGATAAATCTATTTTTTCGAATTCAATTGTCTTAGTTTCCCCATCCATTTCATTCCCTCGTGTTATACGCAGTTCTTAATTCATTTGTTATCATCTTTTCAAAACAATCCTGAACTTCAAAATGCATATCATCAATAAACTGCGTTAAGTCGTCCTGATAGATAATACCCATAGTATAGGCATCTATATCAATAATAAAATCTTCCTTCTTTATAATTGCCGGATAATCTGGATTATCGTATCCATATAACAGCCTGACATTTAAATCCTTATCAATATTTGCATATTCAGCAGTAGTCACTAGCTTAGTTGTCTTTTCATTCTT
>JAEEGK010021415.1_pt1 | contig 13656 bp, 10 predicted proteins | sample 8958771 | NCBI WGS metagenome assembly JAEEGK01 (sample SAMN16246547, study PRJNA631951) | gut metagenome | biome: gut microbiome; feature: rumen; material: SC-attached | host: Bos | place: Iran: Karaj | collected 2018-10 | reverse complement strand
TTCAAAGCTTTGTAGCGGAGGCAGGCCTCGAACCTACGACCTCCGGGTTATGAGCCCGACGAGCTACCGACTGCTCTACTCCGCGGTTTGGGAATGCAAAGGTAGGAAGTTTTTTTGAAAACTCCAAAAAAACTTGAGATCCCGGGTCAAAGCCCGGGATGAGGGATGCCCGGTCAAAGCCGGGCATGACGAGAGGCCCAAAGCCTACCGGGAAGCCAGGACAGACTCCACCGCGGTGTAGATCTCCTCACCGCGAAGGCCGCGGGCCAGGATGGTGCCGTCGGGGCCGAAGAGGATGAGGTGCGGGATGGTGGAGATGCCGTAGAGGCCCTGCGGGATTTTTCCACCGTCGAGGATCTGGTTCCAGGGCATATCCAGTTGGGACAGGGCCTCGAGGGTATTCTCGCGCTTGTCGCTGATGGCGATGCTCACGACATCGAACCGGTCTCCGTGGAAAGCTTCCCAGGTCTTCTTGATATAGGGCATTTCCCTTTTGCAGGGGCCACACCAGGAAGCCCAGTGGTCCAGGAGAATGAATTTACCCTTGCCCACATAGTCCGATAGACGGACATCAGAGCCGTCCGGATTGCCGCCGGGCACCAGATAGTCCGTGAAAGGCATACCGGGAGCCGTGGCCTGAAGGAGGGAGTAATCCTTGTAAACCGACTGCACCAGATAGAAGTCCTTTACCTCAGGACCCACTACGTCAAACAGTTCAATGAACCGTTCCTTGTCCACGTGGTAAAGGTCTTCCAGGGCCAGGGCGCCCACCAGATTGGAAGGGTTGGCACGGACCACGGAATCGGCCAGGGCCACCTTCAAATCCTTCTGGTCCCGGGTATAACCGTAAAACTTGCGATGGAAATCCTGGTAGGCGTCTACCATAGGAGTGCCGTAACCGATGCGCTCGTTGATATCGGCCGTTACCACACCCGGCTCCAGGATAATGTGGATGCGCTCACGTCCCTGCCCCACATATACATAGGTAGGGTTCTTGACAGTGCCGGAAAAAGTGAACTTATCTCCAGACACGGTGGTGACGCCCAGCGTGTCGGAGGCCTGGCTGTCAATCAGGTACACCTCGGTGCCATCCGGGGCCGAATAGATACCGTCGATCTGATACGAACGGTTGGCACAGGAAAGGGCCACCAGAAGCAGAGGCAGCCAAGCAAGTTTTTTCATAAGCTACTGGGCCAGGAAAGCAAGGATATCCGAAAGGGCCGATACGGCAAAAGCCTGCTGGGAGCCGGAACGGAGGTTCTTGATATTCACGGTGCCGGCCTCCATCTCGGTGGAACCGTTGATGGAGATGAAGGGAATGGCCTTCTTGTCGGCGTAATCGAATTGCTTCTTGAGCTTGGTGGCCTCGGGGTACACCTCCACAGCCACGCCGGCCTCACGGAGGGCCTTGGCGATGGGCAGCACATAACGGAGTTCATCGGCCCCCATCACGGCAAACAGCAGCTGCGTGGAAGACTCCAGGGCCTCCGGGAAGAGGTTCAGGCCCACCAGCACATCGTAGATGCGGTCTGCACCAAAGGAGATGCCCACACCGGAAAGATCCGGAAGGCCGAAGATACCGGTCAGGTTGTCATACCGGCCGCCACCACAGATGGAACCGATTTCCCAATCCAGCGCCTTCACCTCGAAGATGGCGCCGGTATAGTAATTAAGACCGCGGGCCAGGGAGAGATCCATCTCCACCGGAGCGGAAACGCCGGCAACGGCAATAAGGCCGAAGAGCTCGGACAGCTCATCCAAACCCTTGAGGCCGGTCTCGGAGACCACGCCGGAGGCGCTGCCGCCGTTGAACAGGCCGCGCATAGCAGCCAGCTTCTCCTCGAAGCCGCCCTGCAGGGAGAGAATCTGCTCGATAACGGCGATGCCGGAGGCCGCCAGTCCCTTTTCGGCCATCTCTTCCTTGACCTTCTCTATGCCAATCTTGTCCAGCTTGTCAATGGCCACGGTGATGTCCACCACCTTGTCCGGGGCGCCGGCAATCTCTGCAAAGCCGGTGAGGACCTTGCGGTTGTTGATGTGGATGCCCACACGTACGCCCAGTTTGCCAAAGACGGCGTCTACCATCTGCACCAGCTCCAGCTCATTGACCTGGCTGCGGGTACCGATGACGTCTACGTCGCACTGGTAGAACTCGCGGTAGCGGCCCTTCTGGGGACGGTCGGCCCTCCAGACCGGCTGGATCTGGAAGCGCTTGAACGGAAACGAAATCTCGTTCTGGTGCTGCACCACGTAACGGGCGAAGGGCACCGTGAGGTCGTAACGGAGGCCTTTCTCCGGAGCCAGGTCGGCCTTTTCTCCGCTGTTCTGGATGCGGAAAAGGAGCTTGTCCCCTTCCTCTCCGTACTTGCCCAGCAGGGTGGAAAGGTTTTCCTGGGCAGGAGTCTGGATCTCCTGATAACCATAGGTGCGGAAGACGCTGCGGATGGTGTCAAACAGGTAATTGCGGCGGGCCATTTCGGTCTGGCCGAAGTCGCGGGTACCTTTGGGTATAGAGGGTTTCTGAATAGCCATTTTCTGAAATTTTGGCAAAGTTAAGAAAAAATGTCTTATCTTTGCTTTCCCAATGCGAGATTAGCTCAGTTGGTAGAGCGTTGGCTTCCCAAGCCGAAGGTCGCGAGTTCGAGACTCGTATCTCGCTCATAAAAAAGCCAGGTTGTAAAACCCGGCTTTTTCTGTTATTTCTCCAGCAAAGATCTCAGATAATCTACATCGAAGTACTTGGTGAAGTCCTTCATAGGGACCGTCTGCTCGGTTCCGTTGGGAAGCTTGAGCGTCAGGTCAACGGTCTGGTCCGAAGCAATGGGGAGATCCGGGGTAACACCGGGATCGATATTCTCTCCGCCCAGGGTGTTGAGCCGGGCACGGAACGAGGAAATCTGGAAGCAGAAACCGTCGGCCGTGCACATAGCCTGGATGGCGCAGGCGCCGCCGCCGGAGGTGGCTCCCATCACGGGAACGCCGGCGGTCTTGAGGATGGACGGGAACAGGTTGCCGCAGGAGAAGGACATACCGGAAGTGAGCACCGCAAAGTTGAGGTCGTAGTGGACATCCTTGTCGGCCTCGTCAAAGACGCCGTTGAAATTGCGGTCCACCTCATAGGCCACAAACGACTTCTGGCCGGTGAGGGGGTTGTCCAGGCTGATGTAGCTCTGGTCCAGGATGAGGGAAGTCATAGCCATCACAATGTCTGCGGAGCCGCCGCCGTTGGCCGTGATATCAATGACAAAGTTCTTTACCTCAGGATCGGCCGAGGCCTTCTGGAGGGCATCCAGGAAGACCACCATATCGTCTTCTTCCGTGATATTGTCCAGGGTGGGTTTGGGACCCTCTCCGGCGTAGAACTTCTTCCAGGCCTCCGTGTCCGTGTTGTTGAAGGAGTCAAAGACGCAGACGGCCGTATCACCTTTCTTATAATAGGTAACACCTTCACCATAGGACTTGGGACGGAGGTTGTTGATGGCCATCTGGTCTGTCATCATCTCCATCATAGAGCCAATGGCCGTCATTACTTCCATTACCACATCCTGGTGTTCTGCCGTAGTGGCCTGATAGGCGGCTTTCATCTCTGCGTTGTCACCTATGGCCGAAGTGATATCCAAAGCCGTATGGCCGTCGTAATAGATACCCGTGAGGCCCAGCATACCCACAAGATAGTCTGTGAGTTTCTCGGACAGCAGGAGCTTTTTGATGGTGGGGCCGCTCTCCACGTCCTCTTCCAGGGTCCGGTTCAGGCCCTTGGTCCGGAGACTCTCGTTGTACTTGACGCGGCCGGGGAAGCCATAGAAATGGTCCATCGCAAAGCACAGTTCCTTGTAGTTGAACTCCGTCAGGTTGGCCGGGCGGACGGTACGGGCAGCAAGGGGCTTGTTATAAGTGGAATCAATCTCCGTGAGGCTCACCTCATTCACAGAAGTATTGGCCACCACCTTCTCTCCGTTGAAGCCGGCGTGGTGGTAGAAGAGGTCACTGTACATATCGGCCAGGGTGGCAAACGGGAAATAGACCGTACCCTTTCCATCGGCCCTGATATCAATGCCGTAGGCACCGAAATCCAGCTTGGTGGTTGCCTTCTCCGGAGAAGAGATCAGGCCCTTGTAGCGCACATACGGAAGGCCGTCGTAGTAGACGTTGGCCATACCGGGCTGCAGCAGGCCCATCTGGTTGGTGAAGGCCTCAAACGCATCCGACTCAAACACGTCGGTACCAACATTTACCACAGCGGTGGCTTTGGCATTGGTAAGGGTGTACTCTCCCGGTCCGGTGTGGGTAACCTTCATCACGGAACTCGGAAGAACGATGGACTGGAAATCTGCGGCCGAAATATAAGCCACATCCGGCATATCCTCATAAAAACGGAGCGTCACCTTGGAATCCGGAGCCACCTTGGTCACTACGGGAACGACGCGCTCGGTATAGGCGCCGCCGTCGGGTTTTTCATTGGCTACTTTACTTTGGGCCGAAGCGGCAGCCGCCAGAAGGGCCGCCAGAGCGAAGACAGAAACAATCTTTTTCATTGAAGTCACTATTGTGTTGATACTACAAAGATAATGGAGGTTTTTCAAAAAATAGTTATATTTGTGGGAAATTTCTAACTATTCTCACAAAATGGAAGAAAAAGACGGCAAATACCTCTTTGGAGTAGTAAAGGTGGGAGACAAGGGACAGATAGTGATTCCCAAGGAAGCCCGCAAGATTTATGACGTAAAACCCGGCGACACCCTGATGCTGCTGGGAGACCAGAAGGGAATGGCCCTTTTGAAGACCGAGATATTTCAGGCCATCATTGACCAGGCTATGGGGGGCCTTACCAAATGAGAAAGCATTGGATGGACAATCTGCGCTGGGTCACGGTGCTCCTGGTGCTCTTTTATCACGTAATCTACTTCTATAATAATAAAGGCGTCTTTGGCGGCATCGGAGGCTTCGGCCCTTATCCGGAGGTGCCCCAGTACCAGGACATTGTGATGTACATCCTGTACCCCTGGTTTATGCCGCTGCTCTTTATCCTGGCCGGCAGCAGCGCCCGTTATGCCCTGGAGAAGAAAAGCGCCGGGGAGTGGTTCAAGGCCCGCACGCGTAAGCTGCTGGTTCCCGGCACCATCGGCCTGTTTGTGTTCCATTGGATGACCGGCTACTTTAACACGGCGGTTGGCCGGGGGCTTGGCATCTTTGACGGAATGCCGGGGGTTGCCAAGTACGCCCTTATGGCTGTGAGCGGCACGGGACCGCTGTGGTTTGTCCAGCTGCTGTGGCTGCTGTCCATCGTGCTCCTGCTAGTGAGAAAACTGGATTCCAAGGACAAGTTCTGGAACGCCTGCGGCAAATTGAGCATTGTCTGGATCATTATGCTGGGCGTGCTGTTCTGGGCCGGAGAGCAGACCCTTATCAAGAATCCCCGCCCCGAGAGCGCCGACGGCCTCTTCAACCTGTACAAGCCCATCTTCTATCTAATCTGCTTCCTGCTGGGTTACTTTGTGTTCTCCCACGAGGCGGTTCAGCAGAAGATCAAACAGGCCTGGATGCCGCTGCTGGGCTGCGCCGTAGTGGCCGGGACTGTGCTCATCGTTACCACCTTCGGCCAGGATAACACCAGTGCCATTTATATGAGCAGCCCGCTCAACTGCCTCTACGGCTGGCTGGCCTGCCTGGCCCTGATGGGTTGGTTCCAAGCCAAGTTTGACTACACGGGAAAGTTTGCCGGCTATATGACCCGCACCAGCTATGGCCTGTACATTGACCACTATCTGGTGGTGGCCGCCATTGGCTATATGCTTAAACTGTACACCCAGCTGCCTCCCGTGGCCATATACATCATCCTTACCATAGCTGTTTTCACCCTCTCCCCCGCCCTCTACCAGGTCCTGCACCGCATTCCGTTTATCCGCTGGAGCGTCTTTGGAGAGAAGAAAAAAGCTTAGTACCTTTGTAAGAACCGTATAAACAACCGTATGAAAAGAATCCTTGCCCTTTTTCTGCTCACCGGCGCCCTGGTGGCCTGTTCACAGAAAGTCAACCTCGCCGGAACCTGGGAGTTCTCGCTGGACCCCAACGGAACTCTTAAGGCCGATGAACCCTTCGAAGACACCATAGTGCTGCCGGGCACCACCGACCTAGCGGGGAAAGGCCAGGAGCCCGGGGCCCAAGTAGAGACGATGCGGCTCACCCGCCGCCACGCCTACGTGGGCAAGGCCTGGTACCGCAAGACGGTCACCGTCCCGGAGGCCTGGAAGGACAAGGACCTCTGCCTCTTCCTGGAGCGCACCAAAACCACCACGCTCTACCTGGACGGCGAGCCGGTGGGCACCTGCAACGACGTTTCCACCCCGCAGAGCTACCTGCTGGGGCAGCTCAAGCCGGGAGAACACACCCTGGCCCTCTGCATTGACAACGCCGGCGGCGTGCCGGAGGGCGTCATCCGCAGCTCGCACCTGTACTCCGATGACACGCAGACCAACTGGAACGGCGTCATTGGCCGCATAGAACTGGGCCCGGTAAAGGCCGAAGATAAAGTAGCCAAGGCCCAAATGCCCCGCCTGGAAATCAAGGACGGACAGTTTGTAGCCGGCGGTCATCCGGTCTTCCTCCGCGGCAAGCACGACGCCTGCGTGTTCCCCCTCACGGGTCACACGCCTATGGACAAGGAAACCTGGCTGTGGTACTACAAGAAGTGCGCAGAATACGGCATCAACCACGTACGCTTCCACTCCTGGTGCCCGCCGGAGGCCGCCTTCGAGGCCGCCGACGAACTGGGTATCTACCTCCAGCCCGAACTCCCCTTCTGGGGCACGCTGGAAGGAGAAGAGCTGCTCACTTTCCTCAAGAAGGAAGGCATCAACATAGTTAAGACTTACGGCCATCACCCCTCCTTTGCCCTCTTCTCGCTGGGCAATGAGGTCTGGGGAGAGCCCGCCGTGATGCAGGACCTGGTGGAGACCTTCCGGAGCCACGCACCGCAGATCCTCTACACCAACGGCACCAACGCCTACCTGGGCCACCACGGATACGTGGAGGGAATGGATTTCCAAGCCACCTGCCGCACCGGCGGAGAGGCTTATGACGGCTACCACAAGCACGTGCGCAGCTCGTTTGCCTACTGCGACGCCCTGGACGGCGGCATCCTCAACCGTTTCTATCCCAATACCAGCTACAATTTTGCCGAGGCCCTCAAGAGCTCCCCGGTTCCGGTCATCAGCCACGAGACCGCCCAGTTCCAGAGCTACCCCGACTACGCCCAGATTGAGAAATACACCGGTCCGCTGGAGCCCCGCAACCTCGTGGAGTTCCGCCGCCGGCTGGCAGAAGCCGGACTGGGAGACCAGGCCCAGGACTTCCAGCGCGCATCGGCCGCCTGGCAGGCCCAGCTGTACAAGGCCGATATTGAGATGTGCCTCCGCACCCCCGGAATGGGCGGCTTCCAGCTGCTGGACCTGCAGGACTACCCCGGCCAAGGATCGGCCTATGTGGGCATCCTGGATGCCTTTATGGACAGCAAGGGCGCCGTGACGGCCCAGCAGTGGAGAGGCTGGTGCAGCGACATTGTACCCCTGGCCGAGTTTGACAGATTCTGCTGGAGCACGGACGAAACCTTCCGCGCCCACGTGGCCCTGGCCCGCTTCAGTCAGGAACCCGTGACCGGTATGGAGTGGACGCTCTCTTCCGGCCAGAGCGGCACGCTGGACTGCCCGGCGGGCGAAGGCCTGCTGGATGCCGGCAACATCGAAATCGATCTTTCCGGCTTTGACGCTCCGGTGCAGCTGGAGCTCACCGTCAAAGCCCTTACGGCCAAAGGCCCCCGCCAGAACAGCTGGCCCCTCTGGGTCTATCCGGCTGGCAATATGCCCGACAAGAGCGGCGTAACTATAGTCCGGGAGCTGTCCCCTTGGGCCCTCCAGGCCCTCAAGGGCGGCGCTTCCGTGCTGCTGATGCCCTCCGACACCACCGATACCGTGGGAGGCCTCTTTGAGACCGACTACTGGAACTACCGTATGTTCAAAGACATCTGCGAAAGCAACGGCAAGCCCGTTTCTCCCGGCACACTGGGCCTCCTGATGGACCCGTTGCACCCGCTCTTCCGCGAGTTCCCTACGGACGAGCACACCTCTTGGCAGTGGTTCCCGGTAACCAAGGCCTCCAGGCCCGCCATCCTGGACAAGCTGGACGGCTACAAGCCCATTGTGCAGGTAATTGACAACATCGAGCGCAACCACCGCCTGGGCCTGGTGTACGAGTTCAAAGTGGGCCAGGGCCGCCTGCTGGTGTGCTGCGCCAACCTGGAGGAAGTCCTGAATACGCCAGAAGGGCGCCAGTTCTACAGCGCCCTCCTTAACTATATGCGTTCTCCGGAATTTGCTCCGGAAACGGAGATGGTTTTCTAGAATTTGAGCTTCTTGCCCTCCATAGTGGGAGGCGTCTCAACCAGCGGCGTGCAGCGGAGGAAATCCAGCCAGCTATAGTAGATATTGAAAGCCATTTCCACGTAGTCCGCGGCATAGAGTCTGGCGGCCACATACTCCTGGGTCATCTCTCCCCCGTTGCGGAGGGCTTCCACTTCCTTGAGATAGCCCATCATCTTGGGGATCAGCTGCTTGTCTTTCTCCAGGTGGGGTTTCACCTTCTGGATCCAGCGCTTCACCAGTTGCTGGTTGTAGGCCTGCACTTCGGGGATTTCGGCTTTTCGGCCCTCTACAAACCAGTCCGGAGCTCTTTTGAGACCTTCGGCCTTGGCGCGCTCTACCAGCGGAGCATCCATAGCGGCCACCTTCTTGCAGGCGGCCGAAGCAAACCACTCGTGGCACATCTGCCGGCGAAGCGGGTCAAACTCATTAAAGACTGCGCGCTGGCGGGCAATACCGCCGTAAAGGACAAAGTCTGCGCACTCCGACTCAACGGAACGGTCCGAGAGCGTGTTCTCCATCTGCTTGAGCACCGGGCTCATGGTGGCGGCAATCTTATGGATGATGGCCGTATACTTGGCGGCGTTGGGGTCAAAATGGAGCACCGAGTCGTAAGGCTGGCCCTTGGCGGCCCGCTTGGCGTTCTCCATCTGGGCGTCGGCCAGGCGCTTTCCGGCGGCCCTCACTTCGCCGTCCGGCTCGTGTAATTTGAGAGCCAATGAGTATGCCTCCATCTGGGCGGCGAAATCGCTCATCTTCTCGCGGGTATCCACATCCTTTACATCCGGGAAGCCGGGGAGCTTGGCATAGGCTTCGTCGTAACTGCTGCAGGCAAGCGCCTCCACGCGGGGCTTGTTGGCCTTCTTGTCAAAATTGACGGTGCTCTCGATAATGGGATACTCGTCTTCGCGGTAACCGCCCAGGTTCTGGGCATAATTGCGTTCCGACTGCGGCACAAAGAAGGTCTTGGCTTTCTGCTGCGCGTAAGAATGAGGGCCGAAGACAAAGATCAACGGCAGGGCAAGGTAAAGAATACGTTTCATATCAGTTGATGCAAATGGCCGGCACTACGCCGATGGATGAATTGGTTAGGTTGGAATCGGACTTGGTGGGGTAATCGTTCACAATGACGGCCCGCTGAGCTTCTCTTCGGGTGTTCAGCCCCACAAAGTAGTTGGGCATAAGAGGGGTACGGAGCCACCAGGTAGTGATGAGGGACTCGGAGGAATGCTCCACTCCGTGTGCCTTGGCAAAATCCGTCATAGGACGGGCCAGCCCCTTGTACGTGGTCACGGTCTCGGAATCCTTGTACTTTTTGCCGGCGCGGAGGTAGTCCATAAAATTGTCCTTGGTTACCTTGGGAGGGATGGCCTCGAAGCCATAGTCTTTGCGCACCACCTCGGCACCGCTGAGGACAAAGACCTTGTCCTTGGTATTGGCGCTCACGAACTTGGGGAAATAGATCCGCTTGTGTTCTTCTCCGCTCTCGTAGTAAATGCCTCCGTCATAGAGCAGGCGCTGCTTGGCATCGTATTGGATGCCGGTGCTGTTGCGGCTGTTGTCCACGGTGGTAACGGCAATCTTGCTCTGCAGATCGGGCGTGAAGGCGGTCTGCAGGAAGCCCTTGCCCTCAAACACCTTGTTGATCTCCTGGTTACCTTCCTCTTCTCCCTGGATATAGGAGAGACCGTTCAGGAAAGCACGGAGACGGCTGTACTCGTAGCTGTTGTGCTGGATCTTCTCCCCGTTTTCCTTGTGTCGGAGAGACTTGTCGGTCTTGAACTCATACTGGTTGCCCTCCAGGTGGGCCATGCCGCCGCCGTCCCGCTCGGTATCGTTGTACATCTCCGAGGTGAGGACACATTCGGCCAACAGGAGCTTCTTGCCGCTCCCGTTATAATTATTGGTAACCACGCGCCATTTGATGGGTTCCACCTTGAAATAGCGGTAAGTCTTTTTGTAGCGGCCCTGAACCCGGGTTCCGTCACTGTAGCCAAAACCCGAGGGGCCCTCGTAACCGTTGGATTTGTTCTCCAACAGCTTGTAATACCAGCAGCCGTCGCTGCCCTTGTAATACATGTGGGCACCCGCCACCGCCGTCTGGGACTCATCTACCGTCACAGATTGGGCCTTGATGGTCTGGGGCCAATCTCCAAAAAGCACGTAAGTGCCCGACGTGCCCATCGAACCGTCGGTTCCAGCTGGAAGGATAGTGTAGGGAGTTCCAACGAAATCGACGGTTGATTTGGGCATCGCGGTTGCGACCAAGCCCCAGAACAGGGCGGTCAGGATGGAGAAAAGTTTGTTTGTTCGTTTCATGTATTACTTGTTCTCGTTATATCTTTTACGGAAATCCAGCGGGGTGGTGCCCAGATGCTCCTTCACAAACTTGCCAAAGGACGAGGCGCTGGAGAAATTGAGTTCGTCGGCTATCTGCTGCATAGTCATATCCGTATAGCGGAGGCGGTTCTCAATGGCCTTGAGCGTAAAGAGAGTGACCATCTCGCTGGGCTTGCGGTTCATAGTTTTCATAAGCAGCTTGGAGAGGTACTTGGGAGTCACGTGGAGCATTTGGGCAAAGTCCTCCACGCGGCGGATGCGGCCGTCGCTCTGCTCTACCAGTTCCATAAACTTGTCGGCCAGCAGCTTTCCGTGTAGCTTTTCGCTCACACTCACCACCACGCCCATCCGGCTTCTCATAAGGGCCAGGGACTCCAGGGCAAAAGCGCTGAACAGGGAGTGCACCACGGCGCGGGTTTCCACGCGGGAAGTATTCTGAAGGTTCCGGCAAAGAAGGCCGAAGTAAGATTCGAAGGTTTGGAAATCGGCCTCATCCAGCGTCACCTTGGGGTGCTGCTTGAGGGCCACCAGGTCCGAGAGGCTGTTCTTGCCGAACATATTCATATCCCACATTTCGCCTCTGGAGAACCAAATCTCCCGGCAATTGAAGTCTGCGGAACACATAAAGCTCTCCAAAACGCTGTGGGCGAAGTACAGGAAGAGGTCTCCCGCACCCAGCTGGACGGTCTGGCCGTCGTAGTCTACCTGGGCCCTTCCCGCCGTGCAAATGAAGAAGATACCGTAATTGAGGCTCCTCACCCGGCCGCCGGGGAAACCGCTGAAGTGGTCCGACACTACCAGACCACCGTCGAACGAGTGCAGGATACCCTCGCCGCTCTTGGGAACTATATCAATTATCTCCATAAATGTTCTAAAGCACGACTTTCTGAGGGCAAAAATAGGAACAAATGGAGACAATTCAATGTTCCAGAGGTCGCTATTTCTGTACGGATAGTGTCATTTTCCCGGAAACCCCTACTCCGGCTGCGTCATAAACAGCTCGGCCTTGAGGAAAGCGATGTTCTCTTCTACGAACTTGTAGCCGTTGGAGCCCGGACGGGCCACGGCCATATATTTCTCATACCATTTAAGGGCTTCTTTGACGTCCTTTTTCATTTGATAGCAGTAGCCAATGGTAGAGAGGGACTGGATAAACTTGGGATTGTACTGGTAGGCCAGTTTGTAATGCTCTATGGCCTGGTCCCAGGAGTCCTGCTTCCTGTAGTAACCCACGCCATACTGCTGCTGGATGCGGGAAGCGGTGGAAGGATCGGGCTGGATCATCTCCCAGGCCTTGTCCAGCCAGGGTTTGATTTCACTTTCAAAGTGATAATACATATCGGACTTGAGGGCGGCTATGGAGTATGCCAGGCCAACGTCCGTGGAGTCTATCTGCCAGGCGGCCTTGAACTCCTGTTCGGCCCTGTACAGGGTCTTTTCCTGCCAGAAGCACTGGCCCAGATAGAAGTGGATGGGGTAGCTGTCGTTGCCCACCTCCAGCTGGCGCTCGAACACTTTGATGGCGTCTTTGTACGCCTCTTTGCGGTACAGGGCCAGGCCCTGCAGCGGTGCAATGGTGGTGTTGTCGGGGTCCAGCTCCAGGAAGGGCTCGCTGAGACTCAGCGCTCCGTCAAAGTCTTCGGCACCCAGGAGAATGCCAATAGCCTTGGAGAGCGTGGTCTCGTTCATAGGCCTAAGGGCCAGCGACCGGCGATAGTACCAAAGGGCCGAATCGGCCTGCTTCATACTGTTGAAGGAATCTCCAATGTAGCTCACCACGGCGGGGATGGAATCCCGCTGCAGCACCGCCTGACCGGCCGCAATGCTTTGGGGATAAGCCTTGAGCCGGGAATAAATCTGCATGAGCCGGATCTTATAAAGGATGTTATCCGGAATGCGGGCCGAAAGCAGGAAGTACGTTCCCGCAGCGCTTTCCAGATCTCCGCTCTGGAAGTGGCAGTCGGCCAGTTCGGCCATCACGGCCTCGTCAATGTCTCCGGGCTGCACCAGGGCCGAAAGGGCCTCCACCGCCTCATCCGTGCGGTAGATACTCTTGAGGTAGCGGGCCTGGGCCAGCACGGAATCGCGCTGGGTGGTCTGCGCCCCCAGCGGAACGCAGACCATAAGCCAAAGCGATAATAGAAGGATTCTTCTCATTATCTGAGTTGGAAGATCACCGGGAAGGTATAGGTAACGGCAACGGGCTTGCCATCCTGCTGGCCCGGCTCCCACTTGGGAGAAGCTGAAACCACCCGCAGGGCTTCGGCGTCCAGGAGTTCATGGGCGCCCCGTAATACTTTGACATCGCGGACCACGCCGTCGGCACCTACCGTGAACTGCAGCGTCACCCGGCCCTGGATTTCGTCCTTCTTGGCCTGCTCGGGGTACTTGAGCTGGGAATTCACCCATTTGGAGAACTCGTTGGCATCTCCGCCATTGAATCCGGGTTTAACATCAACCAATTGGAACGGGATTTCCTCTTTGTCTTTCAGGGTTTCATCGGCCTCCGGGAGGGTGACCTGAACGGTTTCAGGGGCTACCTGCTGGATTTCAGCGGCCGGGGCTTCCTGGGGAGCGGGTTCCTCGACCTTGTTGCTCTTGGTGGGATTGCAGGCGTACATAAAGACGGCCAGCACGGGGAAGAGAATCAGATACGCATAGCGCATCCAGAGGGGAGTAATGGGTTTGAGCATCATAGCGATACGGTTTTTGAGTTGGGCGTGCTGGAAGCCGCTGGCCAGGGTGAAACGGTGTTCTCCCACGGCTTTCCGCACCAGTAATAATTGGTATTGGGTTGCATCGATGCCATTTTGAATAACGCCTTCATCGGCCTCATACTCGTGCAGGAGGCGCAGTTCCTCGCGGGTAATCCAAACCAGTGGATTCCACCACCGAAGCAGCT
>JAEEGK010021409.1_pt1 | contig 13660 bp, 17 predicted proteins | sample 8958771 | NCBI WGS metagenome assembly JAEEGK01 (sample SAMN16246547, study PRJNA631951) | gut metagenome | biome: gut microbiome; feature: rumen; material: SC-attached | host: Bos | place: Iran: Karaj | collected 2018-10 | reverse complement strand
CATACAGTTCTTCAACGACTCTGCACTTTAGATCCTGAGAAATGCGGCATCCGTTTACGGTGACCTTGTTGAGTTCATTATACAGAATGAACCGCTGATACATCGGAGAGTTCTTCGGAAGGACCTTCTCACCTTTCACGTAGGTACAAGTGCTCACAAGCCTATCGATGAATCCGATAGCACTCTTCTCGACGTCTATTCTCTCCTCGAAGTTCCATGGCAAAACCCGGCCCTCGGACCTACGCACTGCCCATCCAGTTTTGGAGTCCTTTCCCAAAGGACCCACATAATAAGGAATCCTAAAGGTACAAAGGCTGAGGATCTTTTCAGACACTGTAATTCCGCTGGAGTCCTTCTCCGAGAGGAATGGATAAAACCTGGACATGTTTGCCAATATTTTGTCAAGCTCCTTGCGATGAAGCGCATTAGGAAACAGGGAGTTGTCACTAGACCTCTGCTTGGGCATGAATGTCTTCTCGGCCAGCCTCGTTTTCATGTCCTTCAAATCATCTGACGAATCCAGGTCGATACCAGCCTTCTCGAGGACCTTTTCGACGTACTTGCAGAAATCTGTCTGTGAACACCCTTTCATCTCGGAGCGACACTTCTTGTTGTATGCCTTCCCCGAATAGCTGCAATAACTACCCTGCTCCGTGGATTTGAATACTTTTCTATAGAGCGAATAGTCCTCTTTCCCGCCATCATTCCTATGGCTTTTTGCATATCCGACTAAGACCGATTTCAATAACTTGAGATCATGCTTATGTTGCTCATATTCTGCAATCTTGCAATCAGAGATGCCCTCATGACCGCGAAGAATTCCAGTTAGGACTCCCCAGTCATATACGGTCTTCGCGAAATCCAATGTCTGTACAACATCTGGACCATATGCGGACACATACCCGTCATGCTGCTCCTCTAAGGTAGTCTCCTTGAAACACACCTTCTCATACGCCTTGACCTCTTCTGACTTGAAATCCAATCCGGAATCCGCATCAGAGAGGAGGCTTTCCACACTGACCCTGCCTCCTGCCAACAAATCGGCCATGGCCTTTTCAGCCTTGGTTTCAGAAGATAGAAGTCTTTTCAACAATATCTTGCGATTAGTAACTCCAAGACTACGATCGGTTAAAACATCCCTGATCTCTTGTACGTTCTCGGACACATACATGTCGATTCCCAAATCGGATTGCGCCTTTTCCGATAACTGTAGGAAAAGGTCTTCAAATTCAGGAACGTCCGAAGAATCACCAATGCTTTCAAAAAGAAAATGGCCTCTATATTTCAAAATATGATGAATGGCCAAATACACCAAACGTATGTCAGGCTTCTCATCAGTCACCATCAAATCCTTACGGAGATGATAGATAGTTGGATACTTCTTATGGTACTCTTTATCATCAATGCCTATTCCAACGAAAGGCTCCTTACGATCCTCGGGGTGAAGAAAACTCTCGTCCTGTCTAGAGTAGAAACCTGGATCAACTGCTGCGATTTCTTTATCCATGAGACAACGTAGCAGAGATATCCTCTGTTTCCGCCTCTGGTACCTACGACGGAGTATCCTGAAAGACCTACGGGCATCAGCGGCCTGCCCCTCATTGAACAAATGGACGCCCCACATGGCTTTTCCATTGAACCTAAGCACATTGTATTCCTGATCAGTAACCGCCCAGCCCACTGAATCAGTACCTATATCCAACCCCAGGTAATAGTCTCCAAACTGTTTTCTTGCCATTTTCCCCACCCAAACTATTTATTCAACGATTTAGATGAAAGCGTGTCAATACCAAGTTCAAATAAGGCTTAGCCGAAAGCGCCCGCAAGGGCTCCGCGTTGGCGGGACTTTCTATTGACACCCCTTCTATCTTTTGTTTGGAACGGAACCGTAATGGGTAACATAATGTAAAAACATAGCACTGGACGTCCCATCATGTACACGTGGTCTTGATGAATTTACCATCAAAGGTACTAACCATGGGTCGAGTCTATCATCCAATACTGAAAATCATTCCAAACAAGATACAGACATCCTACAACAGAATCAAAGGTCCTTCGCCATGTACGACAGGTCCTCGGAATACCCCAGCGATCTGTAATATCCCCTGACCCCTACGCCGCTGGTGACCCTGATCCTGTGGTATCCGCCTTCCCTGGCGATCCTCTCCGCCTCAGCCACCGGACTCCTTCCGAACCCGTGGTGCCGCCAGTCCTCGCCCTCATTCCCTATGGACGCCGTATGCCTGCTGACGATAGCCGTGGCGGAGATGAGGCTGAGATTACCCTCGCATGTGCAGAAACTACGAAAAAATCAATATCTTAAATAGGTAAATTTACTAACTTCATCTATCAATTTTTACCAAGATTTATAAATGACCAAGAAAATAATCCACCATGGAGATGGAAGGCTACCTGCCGCGCCTTATAGAGTCTGAGATATGCGACACGATGAAGGTCATGGGCGCGGTCAGCATCGAGGGGCCCAAGGCCTGCGGGAAGACGTGGTGCGCCAGACGCCTAGCCAACAGCGAATACTCCCTGGTGGATCCCCGCAACAACTTCTCCAACCGCCGGATGGCGACGATCGACCCCTTGCTCGCGCTTGAAGGTGAGAAACCGCACCTGATAGACGAATGGCAGGACGTTCCTGGAATCTGGGACGCGGTGCGCTACTCCGTCGACTCCGACAGCAAGAAGGGAAAGTACATCCTGTGCGGATCGTCATCCGCGGACAAAACGAAGATGCTGCATTCCGGCGCCGGGCGCATCTCTAGCATCAGGATGCGTACGATGTCCCTGCTGGAATCCGGCGAATCAAACGGCCGCGCATCGCTGTCAGGGATGTTCGACGGCCGCCTCGAGACCTCCGGATCCAAGGATTCCGACGTCGGGGGCATCGCATCCATGATAGTCCGCGGCGGATGGCCCGGGATGCTGGGCGTCGACCCCGACAGGGCGTCGCTGGAGCTGGACCGCTATCTGCGGAGCGCCTGCGAGATAGATGCACAGCGGATCGACGGCCGGAGGCGCAACGTCGGATCACTCATGAGGGTGATACGCTCCCTTGCCCGCAACGAGAGCACCGTGGCGTCCAAATCGAAGATAGCCTCGGACATCAAGGAGGACGGCTCCGAAACTATAGCAGCGGCAACGGTGGACGACTATCTGGACGTGCTTTCACGGCTGTTTCTGACCGAGGACCAGCCCGCGTACTCCGCATCCTTCCGCTCATCGCTGCGCGTAGGCAAGAACCCGAAGCGGCATTTCACCGACCCCTCCTTAGCCGTGGCGGCGATGGGCATCGGGACGGAAGGGCTCCTATCCGATATGAGAACCATGGGGTTCATGTTCGAAGGACTGTGCGAGCGCGACCTCCGCATCTACGCCCAGAACATCGGCGGCAGGCTGTTCCATTACCGCGACTACAAGGACCATGAGATAGACGCGGTCGTGGAGGTGCCTGGGAAGGGATGGGGCGCGTTCGAGATCAAGCTCGGGTCCGACTCCGAGGACACGGCCGCGGAGGGTCTGCTGAGAATCAGAGACCTCATGAAGAACAACGAGATATCGGAGCTCCCTAGGTTCCTGTGCGTCATAACCGGGACCGGCGGCCTCGCATACCGCCGCGACGACGACGTCTACGTAGTCCCGATAACCTCTCTCGGCCCTTGACCATCGGTTACAGGTCCTTCGCCATATACGGCAGATCTTCGGAATATCCGAGCGAACGGTAATATCCCCGTACCCCTACGCCGCTGGTGACCCTGATCCTGGGATATCCGCCTTCCCTGGCGATCCTCTCCGCCTCGGCCACCAGGCCCCTTCCGAACCCGCGGTGCTGCCAGTCCTCGCCCTCGTCCCCGATGGACGCCACCCTGCCGAACACCTTCAGCTCCCTTATGGTGGCGCGGGAGTCCAGCCTGAGCCTGACGTATCCTATGAGCGAATCCTCGTAGACGTACGAGATGAACAGCTCCCTCCCGCCGGAGGCCTCGTACTCCAGCGTCTCCAGCCTGGTCTTCCCGGGATCGTCCAGGGAAACTCCGGAATGCCCGACCTCCCTGCAACGGATGCACCTGCACCTCCTGCCCTCGGCGGCCATCCTCGCCTCGACTATCTGGCGGATGTTGCTCTTGGTTATCCCCGCCGCGATCTGAGGGACGGGGATGTCCCTCTGGATCCTCTGTATGCGCACGTACTCCGGGACCAGCGCCTTCATCTCGCTCAGGAGCTCCGCGGCCGTGTCCACGTCGTAAGGCTCGTACTCCCCCGCCTTCCACATGTCGTACAGCCTGGTGCCCTCGATGACCAGCGTGGTGTAGAACTTCAGCATGTCCGGCCTGAAATCGGGGTCGTCGAAGCACCTGCGGAAGCATTCCAGGTCCTTCTCCGGGGACGATCCGGGAAGGCCGGGCATGATGTGGTAGCAGATCTTCAGGCCGCGCTCCCTGCAGTCCCGGGTGCACCTGCGGACCGCCTCCACCCCATGGCCCCTGTCCACCCCCGCCAGCACGTCGTCGTCCAGGATCTGGACGCCCAGCTCCACCCTGGTGGCCCCCAGCGACATCGCCCTCTCTATCTGCTCCGGGCCGAACACGTCCGGACGGGTCTCCACCGTGAGCCCCACGCACCTGCAGGCCGAGGACTCGTTGGCCTTCTGCGCTTCCTCCAAGGTGGCGGAGTCGAATCCGTTCATGGCGTCGAAGCACCTGCGCACGAACTCCTCCTGGTACTCGGGGTCGCGGCTGGTGAAGGTGCCGCCCATGATTATCAGGTCTATCTTGTCAGTCTTGTGCCCTATCTCGGACAATTGACGTATGCGGTCGGACACCTGCAGATAGGGATCGAAGGAGTTCCTCCCCGCGCGCCTCGCCGCCGGCTCGTATCCCGTATACGACTGCGGAGAGCCGTTCCCGACGCCTCCGGGACAGTAGGCGCACCTTCCGTGGGGGCAGTCGTGCGGGGACGTCATCACGGCGACCACGGCGACGCCGCTGACCGTGCGCGTAGGCTTCTTCAGCAGGAAGGGGGTCAAAAGCTCCCTGTCCTCCGGCGACACCTCTGCCAGTATGGACGAGTTCGGCGGGACGTCCTCCAGGCCGTGCCTCTTGCAGAGCTTCAGCTTGAGGTTCTGAAGAGCGTCCCTGTCCCTGACCCTGCCGTCCTTGACGGCGGCAATGACCTCCGCCGCCAGCGCCGATACCCTGGGGTCATCCATAGTAGGCGTTCCCCGGCTCGGATGCCCCCTCCTCGGCCGCCGGGGGCTCGATGAGGTCCATGTACTCGATGCTGGACGAGTTGATGTAACGGAGCGTCCCCTCGTCGGTCTCGAACACCAGCGCGGTTCCACCCCCTAGGACGGAGACCCCCTTCAGGACGCCCTCGGTGACCCCGTTCTCGCCGTGGCGGACGCGGAACCTTGAACCGGGGACGGCGGCGTACACGTCGGTCATGCCTGCCCCCTCCCCGAGACCAGGTCCTGGAAATGGACGACGGTCCTGCGGTAGTTCTCCATCGCCATGGTGACGTTGGACTCCACGAACGCCCAGGCCTTCGAAAGGTCTCCGAACCTTATGCGGTATCCCTTGCGGGCCTGGCCGTCGCATTCCACGTCCATCGACTCCAGGAGGTCCATCGACTTCAGCTTGTTGATGTGCCTGTAGATCGTCGGCTTCGTCGTCCCCAGGAGGGACGCCAGCTCCTCCGCGGACCACGCCTTGGACGGGAACGCCATGAAATAATCCATGAAAAGGCGGTACGGGACGCTGTCCCTGACGCCGGTGGCGCCCGTCCTGGACTCGTAGCCTCTCGGGAGGTACCCTATCTGTGTGAGAAGGGTCTCCGCCACTATGTCCGGGTCCGACTCCCCCACGAGGGGCGTGTTGCTGACGACCTGCATCTCGAACAATTGGAATCACTGCCCTCTCGAATGACGCTTGACGTTTTATTATTTTAGTTTGTGACGTAACGTGCGCGCACGGGGACCCGTTATACGTCGCAACCGGAAATGAGTGGGCATGAGCACCAGATGCGTCATTTGCCTCGAGAAGGACGGGAGATACAAGGGGACGTACTGCCGCTGGGACGGATACCCCCGGGATGCGGGGATAATCCTTCTCAAGGCGTACAGCGACAGGACGCTTCTAGACAGGCTGGTCTCCCTCGGAGGGATCAGCACCCTCAATGTCTCGATAGACGGAACGTCGTTCCTGGGCGACGGGAGATGGCCGAAGACCGCCGAGGATCCGGCCGACCTCATGGAGGACGTCGGGGCGGACTACGCCTACGTGTTCGGAGAAGACGGGAGATGGACGATGCGGAGATACGGGATGCCAGAGTCCGCCGACCTCCTGGCGGTGCTGCGCGAGGAATGCCCGTCCAGCTTCCGATCATATGGAGGACAGCAGGCGGTCCATGGCCAGGATGACGCTGTTCTTCGGTATGACGGTGGAGACGGGTATGGAAAGGATCTTCTCCACGGTGGGGGCCACTATGGGGGCGCAGACGACGCCCAGGGCCCCGTCCCTCTCGGCGCGGACCGCCGCTATGATCGCATCCTCCAGAGTGGACACTGGATACTCCCTCACATGCACCTCCATCCCATCGAAGTCGACCGACTTCGGAAGGTTCTCCATGACGTTGGTGAAGGCGATGACCGCGATGAAGCGCTGGTCGTCGGCCTTCATTATCACCTTCAGGGCCTTGATGACCTGGCGGACCGTGCGGAGGTTGGGCTCGCGCTTGTCCTCCAGGAGCTTGTACATGGTGCTCTGGGAGATGCCCGATATCTGGCAGAACTCGTTGAGGGACATCCTGAGCTCGTCGTCCAGGATGTCGCGGAGGGCCTTCTGGAAGCCCCCCTCCTCCCTGAGCATGCCGGCTATCAGGTCCGGGACGGTCATTCGAGGCGCCTCGCGTAGTCCGCCGCGGACATCCCCGCGACGCACCCCTGGCCAACGGCCTTGGCGACCTGCCATGGCCTCCCGGCGACGTCCCCGCATGCGAAGACGCCCTGGACCTCCGTGGAGCAGTCGGCGCCGATCCTGATGGTGTCGTCGATCTCCGGCATGACGCCCAGGTCCATGGCAATGTCCGCGGACGACCTGGCGCCTAGCTCGATGAATACGCCGTCGGTCGGAATCGACTCGCCGTCCTCCAGGACCAGCCTCTCCACCTTCCCGTCGCCCTCGACGGCCTTAGGCTTGGAGCGGTGCTCCACTGCCCCGGCGTCCAGCGCCTTGGACGCGAGCCCGGGATCGGCGGCTTCCTCCCAGCGGACCCAGTGGGTCTCCGACGCATAGGAGGTCATCAGGCGGGCAGAGACGGCGGCCTCGGAATCGTTCCCGACGACCACCACCCTGCGGCCCTTGTAGAAGTTGCAGTCGCAGACGGCGCAGTAGCTCACGCCCTTTCCCAAGAGGTCCTTCTCCCCGGGTATCCCCAGCGCTTTCCTGGATATCCCGGTGGCGATCACGACCGCCTTGGCGGAGACCTCCGTGCCATCCTCCATGACGAACCGGAACCTCCCGTCCGCGGCTGAGGCGGATATGACGTTCATGTCCAGGAAGGAGGCGCCGAAGGACTCGGCCTGCGCCCTCCCCTCGGCGAGGATCTCCTCCCCGGGGCGGCGGGAGACTCCGACGTAGTTCTCGATGACCGCGCCGTACGCCCCGCTGGAGGCGGCCTTTCCCGCGACGGCCACGGAGGCCTTCTTCCTGGATGCATGGATCGCCGCCTGGAGCCCGGCCGGGCCGCAGCCTATGACGAAGACGTCGGCTTCCATGCTCACTGGAACCCCAGGGCGGACAGGAGGTCCTCCTTGGGCCTGAGGCCGACCAGGGTGTCCACGAGGACGTTGTTCCTGAAGACGAGGATCGTGGGTATGGCGTTGATGTTGAACCTCACCGCGATGGCCTGGTTCTCGTCGGTGTTCAGCTTGGCGACGCCGGCCTTCCCCTTGAGGTCCTCGGCGAGCTCCTCGATTATGGGTCCCATCCTCCTGCAGGGTCCGCACCAGGGGGCCCAGCAGTCGATGATGGCGAGGCTGTTGTCGTTCACGAAGCTGTCGAAGTTGGATTCGTTGAGTTCGGTTACCATTCACTACACTCCGGCATGTATTCGCATCACGCCGATAAAAAAGCGACGGGAAGCAGGGCGGGACCCCGGCTTTTCCCATCTGCTGGAGGAAGAGATCAGCACTCCTCTTCATCTGGGACGCACTTGAGCCTGGGGTACTCGCCGAGCCTGTCCACTATGGAGTCCAAGTCCTCGCCATACAGGTCAGACAGCTCCATGTGCAGGACCTCGATCCTCTCCGCGCCGCGGAAAGCGCCCTTGAAGACCAGCTTGTTCACCGAGTGCTCGTGCGAGACCACCCTGTTGTCGCTGACCATGTTGTCGGCGTGGGCGACTATCTTCTCCTCCAGGGTCGACGGCATGTAGTCCCCGGGAGGAAGCCCCAGCTCCTCCACGTCCTCCGCGTCCAGCCCGGCCCCGGTGTGCTTGCGGATGATCTCCACCAACTCTACGGGCAGGTCCAGACGCTCCGCGATCTTGGAACCTATGTAGGCGTGCATTATCGAGTGGTCCACGGACCTGCCTATGTCATGCAGCAAGGCGCCGGCGACCACCAGGCCCATGTCGGCCTCCTCTATGCGGGAGGCGATCTCCTCCGCCACGGCCCTCACGGTGCAGCAGTGGACGACCACCCGGCGCTTGCAGCCTTCGTCGATGAGAAGCCGCACGCATTCGGCGTCGGTCGGGATTCTCGACAACCGTCTTCCCCCTCTCGTTAGGCACGACAGTCAGCTTCCCGTGGCGGTCCGAGTACAGCGCCTTCCCCTCGGTGAAGCGGTCCAGGAATATCGCCAGGGCGGCTATCTCCGAATGGGGCTGGTTCCCTACGGAGACGTTGAAGTCGGCGCGATCGTAGACCTCGCGGGGGACCTTCTCCGCGCCCACGATTATCATGATGTCCTCGTCGCGGGGTATCTTGGGCAGGGCCTCGTCCACCCTCTCGCCGTACATGGTGAGGTGGACGACCTTTCCCTTGAAGCCGCGGGTGGCGTCCTGCCACCTCACGCCGGTCTTTATCTCGTAATCGCCGCCGAACCTCTCGGCCACGCTGCGGATGTTCTGCTCCAGGACCTCGTCGTAAGTGTCCACGTATATGCCTCTGGCTCCCAGGGCCCTGGAAGACAGCGCCACGTGGGTGGTCACCCTCTTGTCCCTCTCGGGACGGTGGCCTATCCTCATTATCCAGATGTCGGACATCGCCTTACTCTTCGCGTATGAGCTCTATCCTGTGCCCACGGTAATCCATCTTCACGGACCTGCGGACGAGGCTCTTCAACATCGTCGAAGAGAGGCCGAGCGCCTCGGCCACGTCCCCGGAGAACCTGCCGTCCTTGCCGACCTGCTCCAGTATCTTCCCCTCTATCTCCCCGTACTCCTCGTCTCCCATCATGGCGGCGGTCAGGACGTCGCTGATCTCGTAGACCGGCCACTGCGCGTTGATGTTGAAGGAGGTGTAGTAGGTATGGTACGACTTCTCGGGGTATCCCCCGGCCTTGGCCGCCCACCTCGTCTCCACGAGCTTCATCTTCTCGAAGAAGACGATGGCCTCCCTGCCCTCCGGACCGAACTTCTGCTCGATGTCGTCGGCGGTCCTCCATTCCAGGGTGACCTCCTTGAGGACGTCTCTTTTCACAGGGGTGTCAACGGACCTGAGCATCGGGACCAGCTCCGATGGCTCGTTGATCACCTTTATTCTATTCATGCTTGGTTCAATGAGGTAGAAACTATATATAAAATGGCAGAAGTACGAGGTTTTTCCTTGTGAAAAAACATGGAATTCGAACAGATTGACGCCGCATTTCCCATGGCATACCCATCCAACATTTCCGCTAGAACATGCCGGCTGGATACCTCGCGGGCATAAACGCTGAGAACCCAAGTTTTATTAATGCGCCTATTAATCAACGAACCAATGAAAGCAGAGAAGAAGCCCGAACTGGCATGGAAGTGCCTCGACTGCTACAAGACCTACAAGGGTCCTGACGGAGAGCAGAAGGCGCTGAACTGCTGCAACTCCATAGTTCAGGGCGTTTGGATCAACTACAACAAGTGGGGCAAGCACAAGTGGTACGGGCGCTGAGCGTCCGATCGGCCTCACGACCGTCCGGCAATTCTCCCGGGCGGTAACATCCTCATCCTTCAGCTTGGGCTTTCTTTCTCAATCCATATGATTTCCGACGGCGGAGACTTGTTCTTCAGACGACGTCGTCCCTTTCCCGGACGCTCCCCTTTGGAAATACGGAGCAAAAGGTCGGCCACGAAGTCCGACAACGCGGTGCTCTTCACGTACGGAGGGAACTCCAGGCTCCCGGCCTCGCGTATCTTGTCGCAAAGCTCGGAGATGTCTCCCACCACTACGCCTCTACCCATCCTCCGGACCTTCTCCGCCACGATCGCCTGCTGGTCGTCGTTGGAATCCGAGACGAGAACGGTGCGCGGAATCAGGACCAGAGGCTTGTTCCTGGTCATGCCGCCCAATATGGACCCGACCCCGGCATGGCAGACCACCAGGCGGGATTCCTCGTAGTAGGCCTCTGCTTCCTCCTTGGATTTGAACGGGAAGGTCTCGGCGTGATTCGCTTCGAACATGGAACGGCCGATCTGCATTACCACCCTCTCGCCCGTCTACCCCGCGTAGGCGTCCATCGCCTCGAACAGAGGGTCGAACGGGAAGTCGTTGAGGCCGACGGTGACGTAGATCAGAAGGCTCCCCCCTTGTATTCTGCGCCGATCTTGTCGGCCAACTCCTCCCACTGGACCAGGAACCGGTCGGCGAAGCGTCTGACGACGTTCCCGGTGCCCGACAGGTGGTCTACGTTGGCCGCCGATTCGATATAGACCGTGTACGCCCCCAGGAGCTTGCAGAAGGGGAACGCGAACATGTCCACATACCCCATACCCGTGCTCAGCACGACGTCCGGCTTGTCGAACAGGATCTTCAACAGGGCCTTGGAAAGGGTCCAAAGGCAGCGGGCGACGCTCTTCCAGGGAGGATACACCAGCATCAATTCGCCCATCCCGTCCAACGGGCGGTCGCTGACGTAGGTGAGTATCGTGTGGTCGTAAGGCTCCCAGGCGTCCTTCAGCTCCATGAGCTCCTGGAGATGCCCGCCCCAGCTGCATAGCAATAGGACTTTCATGGGCCCAGCATCCCCAGATTCTTCCTGGCGGCCTCGTTGTCCCTGATTACGGCGGCCACTTTGTCACAGGAGCCCAGATCGGGGCATTCGCCGCATGTCTCGTATTCTCTGGCGATTCCGCACTTGCGAATTCTGCACATGGACTCGCAGTACGGCGTCTTCGGTCCATCCGAGCGGCATCCGAGGCAGTTGATCATCCCGGGCGTGATGTCCGCGCCGTTCAGCTCGCTCCATTCCGCGGCCACCTTCCTGCGGAGGCATTCGTCGTCGTTCACGGTCGCTATATACGCCTCGCAGGCAGAGCAGTCGAGCCCGCAGTATGCGATGTTCCTATCCATCGTGGTTCCTGCGGATGGATGGACAGCCCGCCGTTATAGTTTGCGACGGGACGGTCGAGGAAGCGCCTGGAATCCTTCGGTCCGTCAAATCCGTTGATCGTCTTCTAAAAAGGGATTCCAATTCGCAAAGGAGATCGGCGATCTCCCTTCCCTTCGGAGTGAGCTCGACATATATCCTGAACGGCTTCGTAGTCTCGCGCGTCTCCGTGACGAGGCCGGAATCGACGAGGTCCGCGACGCGGGACTGGACTGTGGCGGTCCCCTTCGCTATCGCCCTCGCGAGATCCCCCTTCACCATGCTTCCATTGTCCCTCAAGACAAGAAGTATCCTGATGGCGTGGGTGTTCTCCAATACGTCTATGCCGCTCATGTTTTCCTCGACCCGGGTCCTTTCCGAGCCATGCTATAAATGTTGTCAAAATAAACAACGGAAAATCGGAAGACGGAGGATGACGAACCGAGAGAAGGATGATATCCGCAAAGAAACGTCCTGAACCCATGACCGGTCAGGAGGGAGGGCCAGTCCTGTCGAGATGGTTCCTAGGCGACCTGAGAAAGGGGGAGCCCTATCTCAGGGTGCATTCCATGATCGGAGCCCTGGCAAAGGACCATGGCACCGATGAAAGCCTCGCGGAGGCGCTGCTGGAGCTGGCGAAGCAGGGGGATCCTGATGCTCAATACATCGCGGGGATAGCCGTCCAATACGGCATCGGGACGGACAGGTCCTACGAGAAGGGATGCGAATGGTGCTGGAAGGCGATAGAACAGAACCATCCCCTCGCCTGCCTGCACATGGGCGAGCTGCTGGAACTGGAACCGAAATCCGCCAGGAAAGCCATCGAACTGTACAAGAGGGCCTCCGAATCCGGTCTTGCGGAAGCGTCGAAGAAGATAGCGTGGATCTACAGCGGCTATCCGGGGCTCAGAAGCACCGATCCGAAGGCGATCAAGTGGTACCTGAAGGCCGCGGAACAGGGAGACCGCGAAGCCCAGACGGATGTCGGATACAAGTACGAGTTCGGACTGGGAGTCGATCAGTCCTACGAGGAGGCGTCCGAGTGGTACCTGAAGGCGGCGGAGCAGGACGGGGAGGATGCGCAGATCAGGCTGGGCCGCCTGTACGAGTTCGGGCTGGGAGTCGAACAATCGTACGAGAAGGCGGCGGAGTGGTATAGGAGGGCTGCCGAATCGGGAAGCGCCGTAGCCCAGTACAACATGGGCAACATGTGCAGCCTCGGCCACGGGGTGGAGAAATCCCACGAAGAAGCGTTCAAGTGGTATCTGAAGGCGGCGGAACAGGGCGACGGGGATGCCCAGAACAACCTTGGATACATGTACGAACGCGGCATGGCCGTGGATCAATCCTATGAGAAGGCGGCGGAGTGGTACCAGAAGGGAGTCGATAACGACAACGCGTTCGCCATGTTCTATCTCGGACGCCTATATGAGACCGGAAGAGGCGTCCCCCGCTCGGCCAGGAAGGCCTAGAAGCTGTACACAGATGCGATGGAGGCGGGAAACGAGAAAGCCGGAAAGGCCCTGGACAGGGTCTGTGCCGACTGGAAGGACGAAATCGAAGACGATGGAGCCGAGGACGACGAGGAACGAATACACAAGTATTTTATATAAGACGTACAATCGCCAACTCACAGGCCGCTGTAGCTCAGTAGGTAGAGCGTGTGACTGTTAATCACAAGGTCCTCGGTTCAAATCCGTGCGGCGGCGCCATTCTTCTCACAATCTATGCATTCTTCTCCGAGCGCATGTTCTCTCGAAAGCATCTGAATCGACCCCTCTACAAACCGTCGATAATCAGAACGTATTTCGCAAAAGCCTGAGACCCCGTTCTTGATTTCAGGACGACGAATATGGATTCTCACGAACCCGAAGAATCTACGATGCGAGACGTCCCCCCTTTTGGGTTCAAAAGCGGAAAACATGATTTATCCTTATATGAGAGGATAAAATCAGAATTTTGACACAACATATCATTTCATATAATGATAAAATCGCAATAATCTAAGCCGGTGATGTATGAAATCTTTCCGAAATACGTGGTGATGATGGAGCCAGGAGCTTACCGCAGGGTCACCGACACCGGAATGA
>JAEEGK010021388.1_pt1 | contig 13666 bp, 11 predicted proteins | sample 8958771 | NCBI WGS metagenome assembly JAEEGK01 (sample SAMN16246547, study PRJNA631951) | gut metagenome | biome: gut microbiome; feature: rumen; material: SC-attached | host: Bos | place: Iran: Karaj | collected 2018-10 | reverse complement strand
TCGCAGATGATGTTGCCGGTTGCATGGGCATGTGCGATTTCAAGTACAAACATACACCAGCAGCGTCTGAAATCGCGAATAAAATCTTGTGGGCTACGCGCTGGTTTGATGGTCGCCATTGGAAATATATGCAGAATAATACAGATAAACTTTGGCAACATTACGATAGAGTTTTCCGCGAACTCACCGCACAAAGTCCGAAAATCATGATGTCACATTTTCTGCCACTGGAATTCGAAATGGCGGAGCGTTATAAGCACGATCCTTACTCAAACTTCTTCTACTTCCACGGAGCAAAATACCTTGAAAACCTGGATGACGGAAGCATCTGGCAGGCGGGCCACACGCACACCGCCATCAAGCGCGAGTTCACCGACGTACTTGGCAAAAAACATCTGCTGTTGTGCAATCCCGTGGGCTACCCCGACGAGAACCCCTACGCGGAACATGGATTAAAACGGGAAGATTTTGTGGTGGAGGTGGGGTGAAAAACGCATTGGATGGTATAAAATGATAGGATATTTACCCGAAAGTCGTTTTCAGCTGTACAAATCTACTACAATTTTGTATATTTGTAGTAGGTTAATACAGATGTTCAGAAAGAAATTTATAACAGCGGGCAAGGCTTGCGAGCAGGGGCGAGCGAAATATTATGCCACTCTCCAAAAGGCGAAACAGGGTGAACTGGTTCGTGTTAAGCGTGGTGTTTATGCAAAAGAGATTGCCCTAGCTGATGTAATGGTTGATGTTGAATCTCTGATTCCCGGTGGAATTCTCTGTATGTTTTCGGCATGGGAACATTATGAACTCACGACACAGGTTCCGCAGCAGTATGATATTGCCATAAAAAGGGGACGCAAAGTTGTTGTGCCTCAGTATCCAAACTTTAAACTCCATAACCTGTCTGACAACGCTCTGAACATAGGTGTTATCACGGAAGCCATTTCTGGCTACAAAGTCAAAATTTTTGACATCGAAAAATGTGTTTGCGATGCTGTGAAATTCCGCAACAAGATTGGCATTGATGTCTGCACAGAAATAATAAAGAACTACCTCAAGCGTCACGATAGGAATATCGAGAAGCTCATGAAGTACGCAAAAATTCTGAGAGTTGCAAAGACGCTTGAAATGTACCTGGCAATGGGAGTATGACATGGCTAAAAACATCGCTCATTCTGTTCGTGAAAAACTGCATAACACATCGAAGAAAATTGGCGTGGATTTTCAAGTGATTCTTACACGCTATTTTCACGAGCGTTTTTTGTACAGACTTGCTCAAAGCCCCTACAAGAACAATTTTTGCTTGAAAGGTGGAACTTTGCTATTTGCCTATGAAAAATTCATGGCAAGGCCTACTTTGGACATGGATTTTAGTGCGAATAGAATCCCCAACAATATGCAAGACATTTGCGATGCGGTTACTGAAATATGCCAAATTGAATGTGCCGAAGACGGAGTCATTTTTGATGTGGCTTCTGTTATGGCTGAGTCCATCGCAGAAATTAAAGAATATCACGGTGTGCGAGTTCGCTTTAAGGCGTATCTAGATTCTATTCGTCAGTATATTACTGTAGATTTCGGGTTTGGGGATTCCATTTTTCCATCTCCGCAGTTGTTGCCGTTTCCCTGTATTTTGAAAGACTCCCCGTCAGCCACGCTCTTTACGTATCCGCTAGAAACTGTTATTGCCGAAAAGTTTCAGAGCATGGTGGAGCTAGCTGAACAGAATTCAAGGATGAAAGATTATTTCGATGTTTACAACATTCTGATGAATTACACTTTTGATCAAGGTTGTTTGAGTCAAGCGATTCAAAAAACGTTCCAGAACAGGAATACCACCGTGAATTCGGACAGAGTTTTCTTTGCTTCTGAATTTGGAAACAGCGAGAAAATGAACCTTCTGTGGAAAGGTTTTCTAGGGAAGATACATTATAAGGACAATCTTGAATTTAACGATGTTTGGAAATTTATCAAAGAACAATTATCACGATATGTAGTTGCGGTGGTAGAGTAATTTCTTTGAACGATTTTCAACGAAATTCGGAATATCTAAACATTTTCCGTATTTCGTTGAAATTTCTTCCATCTGCACTTTTTCTCCAGTCTTTCCCGGCTTTTTTTGCGTCATTGCGAGGCCCTGTAAGGGGTCGAAGCAATCTCTAACAGGTTTATTTACGTATATTTCCTCCCGATATAGGAGTTCCCATGACCGACGTTGAATTGAAGAACTTGAAAGACCGTCTTTGGCATTCTGCCGATATGCTCCGTGCGGGTGCGCACCTTGCCGCAAACAAGTACGGGCAGCCGATTCTTGGCCTCATCTTTTTGCGCTATGCCGATATTTTGTACAAACAGCACAAAGACGAAATCAACGCCGAGTTCGAAAAGCTCAAGGGCACGCGCCGCGCCCGCACCCTGAAAGACATCTCCATCGAAAAGTGCGGTTTCTACCTGCCGGAATGTGCCTACTTCGACGCCATCAATGACGCTCCAGACGATGCCAAGAAGGCGACCCTTGTAAAGAAGGCGATGAAGGCCATCGAAGAAGAAAACGAGAAGATGGACGGCGTTCTCCCCAAGGATGTCTATGCGCAGCTCGTTCCCGAAGAAGAACCGGAATTGCTCTCGAAAATCGTGCGCGTGTTCAAGGACATTCCCGAAGACATCAGCATCGACCTGTTCGGCGAAATCTACGAATACTTCCTGGGCAACTTTGCACTCGCCGAAGGCAAGGACGGCGGAACATTCTATACGCCCGCAACGGTCGTGCGCTACATGGTGAACGTGTTGCAACCCCACGGCATCAACAAGAAATTCCTGGACCCCGCTTGCGGTTCGGGCGGCATGTTCGTGCAGGCGGCCCGCTACATGCACCGCCACAATGCAAGTGCCGAAAACGACACGGCGATGAACTTCCGCTGCTACGGTGTAGAAAAAGAGCCCGACACCGTAAAGCTCGCGAAGATGAACCTGCTCTTGAACAACGTGCGTGGCGAAATCACCGAGGCGAACTCCTTCTACAGCGACCCCTACAATGCAGTGGGACAGTTCGATTACGTGATGGCAAATCCGCCGTTCAACGTAGATGAAGTCGTCGTTGAAAAAGTCCAAAGCGATGAACGCTTCAGCACTTACGGCGTGCCGCGCAACGCGACAAAGTCCGCAAAGAAGGGCTCCGACAAGAAGGAGACCGTGCCCAATGCGAACTACCTTTGGATTGGCTACTTTGCGACCGCGCTGAACGAAAACGGCAAGGCGGCACTCGTCATGGCGAATTCCGCAAGCGATGCAGGCAAGAGCGAATACGAAATCCGCAAGAAGATGGTCGAAGAAGGAATCATCAGTCAGATGGTGACGCTGCCCTCGAACATGTTCAACTCGGTGACGCTCCCGGCGACGCTCTGGTTCTTCGACAAGCAAAAGGCAAACAGCAAAAAGAAAGACGAAATCCTTTTCATTGACGCGCGCAACGTGTTTACGCAGGTGGACAGGGCGCACCGCAAATTCAGCGACGAACAGATAAAGAACCTCGCCGTCATCAGCCGACTCTACGAAGGCGATACGCAATCGTTCAAGGACCTGCTCAAGGAATACAAGGAAAGTCTCAAGAACGCGCCCGCAAGCAGCGACGACAAGGAAGTCAAAACTAAGGATTACTGGCAGGCGCAAATCGACTGGCTCGCCGAACGTTTCCCCAACGGCAAATACCAGGATGTAATCGGACTCTGCAAGGTCGCAAAAATCGACGGCGAAGACGGAATCAAGGACCAGGATTATTCGCTGAACGCCGGCCGTTATGTAGGCGTGGTGATTGAAGACGACGGCTTGACCGCCGAAGAATTCAAGCAGACCATGCTCGGGTTGAACGACGACTTCACGAAACTAAGCGCCGAAGCGAAGAAGTTGGAAAAGGAAATAGCCGAGAATTTGAATGCTCTCTTGGGGAATATGTAATGAATGAATGGTTTGAATGCCGAATAGATGATTTAGGGGAAATAAATCGAGGAAAATCAAAACATAGACCTCGAAATGATGCTGTATTATTTGGTGGAAAATATCCTTTTATACAAACAGCTGATGTAAAAAAAGCTCATTTGTATATTACGGAATATGATACAACTTATTCTGATATTGGACTTGCTCAAAGTAAATTATGGAAAAAGGGAACTCTTTGTATTACCATAGCCGCTAACATTGCCGAAAGTGCGATATTGGGCATAGAAGCATGTTTTCCAGATAGCGTTGTTGGTTTCACACCCTTCAAAAATAAGGGCGATTTGAAATTTGTAAAATACATGTTAGACGAATTTAAAGTGTATATGCAACAAATTTCCAAGGGAACAACACAAGATAATTTAAGTTTAGAAAAATTGCGTAGAGTAAAATTTCGTGCGCCTTCTTATGACACGCAAGTTAGAATAGCCGGCATTTTATCCACTTACGATGACCTGATAGAAAGCAACAACAAGCGAATCAAAATTTTGGAACAGATGGCGGAGAACCTTTACAAGGAATGGTTCGTTCGCTTCCGCTTCCCCGGCCACGAAACCACCCCCCTCGAAAACGGAATCCCAAAGGGATGGAAATACGTATGTTTTTCGGAAATTTTTGATTATACAAGAGGTGTCTCGTATTCATCAGAAGAAATAGAATGTGAAGAAGGCGAAAACCTTGTCAATCTTAAGAATATCCAAGGCTTTGGAGGTTTTAGACGAGATGGAACAAAGAAATTTAATGGTAAATATAAACTAAATCAAATGGTTAAGGAACATGATTTGATTATGGGCGTTACAGATATGACGCAGGACCGGCGTACCGTTGGGGCTGTCGCTCTTGTGCCAAAAATAGACGGTGTTATTAGTGCTGATTTAATAAAAATCTGTAGTTCTATATCAAACATATTTTCTTATTGTATGTTCCGTTGGGGGGCATATTCTGCATACATTTCTCAATTTGGAAATGGGGCGAATGTTATACATTTAAAACCAGATTCAATAAAAAATATAAAGATATTAAAACCTTCTGATGTAATAATTGAGATGTTTGTAAAAATTGCCGAACCTATTATAGAAAACATTAATAGGTTAAATGTTCAAAATGACAAGCTCATCAAACAGCGCGACCTGCTCTTGCCCCGCCTCATGAGCGGAAAACTCGCGGTATAGGTATTCCATTGTCCAAGATTGTCATAGAATTGCAACAGGCTTGCCTGAACGACTCCATTCCTTGCAGTAGTTTGCTACTGAAGGCTTATGCTATTGCAATGAAATTGGGAATGAAAGATACCGCAGAAGTTTTTAGTCACGAACTGAATGGCTATAAAGATGCTGACAAGAATATATTGCCAGAGTATAGACGTGTTCTCGTAAACACTGAAGCATACGACGCGTATTACGATCGATGGATTCCTGTGACATTTCCGTCAAAATCAAAATTTAACAAACATTCTGTTGTAGAATCCATTACCGAAATAGAAAAAATTGACCAGACCAAATGCGATACATTGGAAGTTCGTTTAAATGCGGATGCTCAGATGATAATCCATAAGGTTACCAATATGACAGAACCCATGCTCGTGCATCAAATTTTTGCCGCCGCACAAGCAACATCTATTTTGCAGAAAGTCCGCAAAGTCATATTAGATTGGTCTCTTGAACTAGAAAGCAAAGGTATATTGGGCGAAAATCTTGAATTTTCAGATGCAGAGCAAAAGAAAGCAAAAAATATGCCCTCTATTCAAATAATAAATAATGGTATTATTTCAAATTCAAATATGGCTGCAGAACTCAAAGATTCTATTTCAAGTATTCAGACACGGGGATAGTTTATGGCAAAGTTGGTTATAGAATTACAGAAGGACTGCTTAAATTCTAAAGTATCTCTTACAGAACTTTTGCGTAAGGCTCGCTTTATTGCTCAAAAATTAGACATTGCAGAAATGATAGATTTTTGTACGAATGAATTAGAAGGATATACGAAAAGTGCAGTTCCTAAATATAGATGGATTCTAGTTACATACAAATTTTTCAATCCTTATGGAGGATGGAGTCCGTTTGAACTTCCTTCAACAGGCCTTCTTTCTAAATTGTTGAAAAGACCGATGCAACTATCAATAGGAGAAATGGAACAGTTCCTTCAGAGTTCAGAAGACGTAATGACAATGGGTGTTCCTGCTGAAGTTCAGACTAAATTATGCGAATGGTCAAATTTGCCCATTCAGTTTGAAATAAAAAGTTTTTTTTCGAAAACGCAATTTGCAAAAATTTTTGATTCTGTAAAAAACAAAGTATCTGACTGGGCGATTGATTTGGAGCGAAAAGGAATTTTAGGAGATGAATATCAATTTACAGAACAGGAAAAGAGGAAGGCGAGTGATATGACAGTAATCAATAATTATGGAAATATTAATGGCTCAAATTTTGTTGGATCTGCAACTAATTCAATGCTGAATGTGAATAACACCAATAGTTTTGATTATGAAGGTGTTGAAAAACTTCTTGAATCTGTGCAGAAGCTTCTCCCTGCTGGAAATTTTACTAAAGACGATTTAGAAAAAATCCAACAGGATATTGATGAAATAAAAGAATCTATTTCAAAGCAAAATGTTCCAGCAGTTAAGGGAAAATTAAAAGACTTGGCTGATTTTTGCAAGGGTATTGCAGGGAATGTAATTGCTTCCGGTGTGTGGGCTCAGATTCAACCTTTTTTGTATTAAATACATATGAAATTAATCGAAGATTTCATAGCCGATAGTGCAAAATCGCAAACTCCACTCCCAGATTTGTTGGAAGAGGCTCGGTCTGTTGCTAATGTGATTGGCGAATTTGAATTTGCTTCATTCTGCGAGAAAGAATTGAACGGCTATGACGAAGAAGATGAAATGCCCGATTATCGCTACGTTGAAAAGAAGGTCCAAAGTTGGTATGACGGGCCTATTGATCCAAATAAAAAACGCTATATGACGGAATCGTCTCAATCGTATGAGATTAGGGATCCGATGGAAGTTGTTTGCGAAATATCTAATGAAAAGAAGGACTATGAAAGATTTTTTGAACTGCCCAATAACCCTTGGAAAGGGTTATATAAGAATAAAGCGATAATAAAGCTTATCTCTTTCCAAAGAATTGAATTTTTCGTTAGACGAAAAATCAATGACTGGAAAAATCAAATGCTAAAAAATGGGAAGTTGGCTTTAGACGGAAGTAATCTTAAAACGGAAATAAACACCATCAATATCAATGGATCTGTAAGTGGATCTAATATTGTTGGAAATATGGACAATTCTTCTGCTTCAGTGAATAATCGTAGCTCCTAAAAAATAAGTAGTAAGCTTTTTATTGCTAAATAAGTTCGTTTTGTAGTTGCTTTGTCAAATTTAACAGATTTTTGACAAAAATTATTTTCATAATAGTGTTTTGCATTTTTGTCACTTTTTAGTTGGAAATGACCATATATTTGAAAAAATAAGCAATTTTAAATGTATAAAAATATGTTTAAAATGTCAAATTACTTGATTTTTTGACAAATACGAGCTATATTTATATCGATTATGAATGTTGACTTGGACATTAAGGATTTTGCGCTGAAAAACAATAGGAAATTCCGTTTAGAGGAACTTCTTGTTTCTTTGTTCAATTCAAAAGTCACGTACTCGCTGATGTTGGTACATAACGCCGTCCAGAAAATGGTTGCTAAAAAGCAATTGGTAAAGGTGGCTGATGATGTGTACGAAATTGCCGAATCACAAAAGAATGTTTTTCGAACAGAATCCTCTCTTGCGGAAAAAAAACTGTATTCGTTTTTAAAGCAGAGCTTTCCTTTTGCTCAATTGTGTGCTTGGAATGTAAAGGAACTTGCGTATTTTACACAGCATGTTCCGACGGTCGATTTTGTAATTATTGAAGCCGAAAAGGATGTGGTCGATGCTGTTGCAGATCGGCTTAATGAACCTGACAAAAGGATTGTCCTAAAGAATCCGTCGCTAGAGACAATGGAATATTTTTCCTCGTCAAAAAAAATTATTGTCGTTAAAAATTTAGTCAGCCAGAGTCCTTTAAATAAAACGGATAAGCTCGATGCACCGAGGCTCGAAAAAATTCTCGTTGATATTCTCTGCGATAATGAATTCTACTTTCTTCGCGGTATGGAAACTGTTTATGTGTATCAGAAAGCTTTTGATTTATACGATATAAATGTGAAGGCTTTAAAACGTTACGCAGGCAGAAGAAATAAGCTGAAAGAGGTTGAGTCTTTGCTTGCAGACATCGCTTAATCCCACCCTTTGTGGCTAACAGTTGCACCTATTGCGCTGGGAGAAATCATTATGTATATATCATATGATTGTAAAAAGAGGTGCGTAAATGATTTCTCCAGAAAGTAGGACGAGGGATTGGATAGCGTTTGTATCAAAGAAGTATCGGATTTCTGATGTAGCGTTACTTGAAAAGACTATCCGTGCGTTTTCTTTACTTGAGGCTCTGGCTCGTAGCGGTTGTCCGTTTGTTTTCAAGGGCGGTTCGTGTTTGATGCTGCATTTCAATACTGAGAAGCGTCTGTCGGTTGATATTGATATTATTTGTGCTCCGGGTACAGATGTTGAAAGGTTTATAGACGTGTATGCCCGGGATTACGGGTTTGAAAAGCCGGAGCTTGTTAATAGAAAATCGAGATTCAATGTTCCTAAAATGCATGCAAAGTATAATTACCAAGTCGCTTATAATGGGAGTCGGAGCGATTATGTGTTGCTCGATGTTCTTTTGGAAGATTCTCCTTATAAACAAGTTGAGAATAAGGCTGTACAGAGTCCTTTTTTGAAAACCGAAGGTAAAAACGTTTGGGTCAATGTTCCCTCAAAATCCGATATTCTTGGCGATAAACTTGCCGCGTTTGCTCCGAATACAACCGGGATCCCCTATTTCAAAAAGGACAAGGCTGGAAACGATAGGGACTGTTCTTTGGAAATTATGAAGCAATTGTTTGATGTGGCTAGCTTGTTTGATTCTCTAGATAATTTTGAAAATGTTTTTGAGGTCTATAGGAAAAATGCTTCTGTTGAGTTGGATTATCGCAACTTGAAAATTGGCGTTGAGGACGTTCTGATGGATTCAATAAATACGGCTTTGTGCATAGGAACAAATGGATATTTTGATAAAGAACGTTTTTCGTTATTGTGTCATGGGATTCCAAAGTTGCAGAGCTTTGTTTTGGGGGAGCGTTATTTGTTAAGGAATGCGGTTGTTGATTCGTCTAAGATTGCGTATCTGTCGGCGTGCTTATTGAAAGGAATGTTTATTCCTGAAAAATACACCTCTGCCAATGCGAAAAATCTTGTAGAGGTAAAAATCGAGGCTTCTGTAGGTTCGGATTTGGCGGTATGGACCAAGCTAAATAAGCTAAAAAAGTCAAATCCCGAGGCTTTTTATTACTGGTTTCGTGCTTTTGAATTGCTAAAGAGTTAATTTTATGGCATGAAGTCCTTTATTTCCGAAGACGATATCGAGCAGGCGATTCTCCAGATGCTGGAATCGCCGGAGTTCGGTTACGATGTGGTCCGTTGTGACCCGTCTCCGGAAAAGATGGATGTGTTGCCCGATGGCACGGGGCGTTCTAGCAAAAAGCAGTGCGTTTTGCCTGATATTTTGCGCGAGTCGCTCGCGAGGCTCAATCCCGAAATTCCCGCAAACAAGCTAGACGAGATTGCGCAAGATTTGGTCCGCGACTATTCCGGCACCGACATGACGGCGACCAACTACACGCTTTACAAGAAAATCCGCGACGGTGTGCGCGTCCCGTTTGTCAAGGACGGCAAGCCGGATTTTGGCGACGTGTCGCTTATCGATTTTGCCAACCCCGAGAACAATACATTCACTGCTGTTTCGCAGATGTGGATTCAAGGGCACTATCATTTTCGTCGCCCTGATGTTCTGGTGTTTGTCAACGGATTGCCGTTAGTCTTTATCGAACTCAAGAACAGCACCGTCAAGATTGAAGAAGCCTACAACAAGAACCTCCAGGATTACCGGAAAGAAATCCCGAATCTGTTCGCCCTGAACCAGGTGTGCGTTCTTTCGAACGGCTTTGAAACCAAGCTGGGTGCGTTCAACGCGAGCTACGATTACTTCTTCGAATGGCTCAAGAAAAGCGAAGATGACAAGATTGACCGCAAGTATATTCGTGGCGAAGGCGTAAGTGCGCAGTATATGGTCAGGAGTTTGCTCGACAAGGCGACCCTTATTGACTACATCGAAAACTTCATCCTGTTCCAGAATGGTTCTATAAAGATTATCGCCAAGAACCACCAGTTCATGGGCGTCAACAACTTGTGTCGCGCCGTAGAGAACCGCAAGGAACTGGATGGCAAGCTGGGCGTGTTCTGGCATACGCAAGGGAGCGGCAAAAGCTACTCGATGGCGATGTTTGCCCGTAAGGTCAAGCGCAAGTTCAGCGGTAACTTCACGTTCCTTATTATCACCGACCGCGAAGACCTTGATACGCAGATATACAAGAATTTCTTGCGGACAGAAATCATCGGACCGCAAGATGAATGCCAGCCCAAGAACGGCGAACAGCTTCGCGAATACTTGCAAGGGAACAAGCCTTTCATATTTACGCTGATTCACAAGTTCGGTTACGACAAGGGTAAAAAATACCCTGTCCTTTCTACCCGTGATGATATTTTCGTGCTGGTAGATGAAGCGCACCGCACGCAATACAAGACTTTTGCCGAAAACATGCGCACGGCATTGCCGAATGCGAACTTCGTTGCGTTTACCGGCACTCCGCTATTAGGGAGTAAGCGTCTGACCAATCAATGGTTTGGCGACTATGTTTCTGAATATAATTTCGCGCAGTCTGTGGAAGACGGCTCGACAGTGCCTCTGTTCTACAGCCGCCGAGTTCCTGAAGTGGGCTTGCAAAATAATTTCCTCGACGATGATGTCGTAACGATTATCGAAGATGAAAATCTGAACGATGCCGAAGCTAGGCTGCTTGAAAATTCCAGTTCCCGCATTCTGGAGGTCATCAAGCGCGAAGACCGCTTGGATAAAATCGCCCGTGACATTGCCCACCACTTTCCGCGTCGCGGGTTCCTCGGCAAGGGAATGGTCGTTTCGGTGGACAAGTTCACCGCAGTAAAGATGTTTGATAAGGTTCAGCATTACTGGAAAAAAGAAAAGACCGCGCTGACCATCGAACGGAATAACGTTGTCAAGGATAGTGAGGATTACAACCGCCTGACCGCCATATTGAACTACATGGATAAAGTAGAGATGGCGGTCATTGTCTCGGAAGAAGTGGATGAAAACGAAAAGTTCAATGCGCAGGGGCTCGACATCACGGCTCATCGCAAGAAAATGAACGAGATTACGCCTGAGGGCAAAGATATCGAGGACCGCTACAAGGATCCCGAAGATAACTTGCAACTTGTGTTTGTGTGCGCCATGTGGCTAACGGGTTTCGACGTTCCGAACCTTTCTACGCTTTACCTTGACAAGCCGATGAAGAATCACACGCTGATGCAGGCCATCGCCAGAGCGAACCGCGTGTATCCGGGAAAACCGTGCGGTATCATCGTCGATTACGTAAACGTATTTAAGTTCATGAAGCAGGCGTTGGCCGCATACGCCATTGGCGATGACGGCACTGAATTCCCGGCCAAGGACATTGACGAATTGATCGGCTATATTGACGCTTGCATTGACGAAGCCGATAAATTCTTGTTGGAACGGAATATCAATATCGAGAAAATTCTGGACGGAGCGTCCACATTCGATAAGCTGGATGAATTCCGCAACGCTTACGATACTATCATTTCTGTTGACGAAGATGTCAATAAGTTCAAGGTCATTCTGAATACCTTGATGAACCTTTATGAGGCTTCCAAGCCGGAAATTTTTGAACGCGACTGGAGCAACCCGAAGTTTAGCCCGCTTATTTATTTGCACGGATTATTCTTCAGGCTTATTGACGATGAAAAAATCAACAAGGCTCGTAAACGCATGGGCGACCTACTGGATAGTAGCGTTTCCTCGGAAAGCGTGAAGGTTGATGACGCAACCGAAATTCGTGACGTGTCGGCAGCCGGGTCGTATATGCGCGGCTCCAAACTGATAGACCTCTCTAAAATTGATGCTGAAGGATTGCGTAAGGAAATCAAGCAAGCGAAATATAAGGCTATCGAAATAAATGACTTGAAAGAGTTTATCGAGAAGGCCTTACGGCAAATGATAAACCGCAACGTCACACGCATCAAGTTCTCGGAACGTTTTCGCAACATTATTAACCGCTACAATGCAGGCGGCACCGAGAATGAAGATTACTACGAGCAGCTGGTAAAACTCGTTGAAGAATTGAAAAAGGAAGATTCTCGCTCGGCGACAATGGGCCTGAGTGACGAAGAACTCGAAATATTCGACCTTCTCGTGATGGGAAAAAAGCTGACGAAAGCTCAAGAGCAAGAAGTTCTGCTAACTTCTAAGGCTTTGTTCCACAAATTGCATGACAATCGTCAAAAAATTCTTGTGGTGGATTGGTTCAAGGACGAACAGACACGGGCAAAAGTCAAGAAAGTCTTTGATGATGTTCTTGATTCTATAGACCCGCCGCATTTGCCAGACTGCTACGATATCGACCTATTTAATGCCAAGAGTAACCTGCTGCTGAACCATTTTATTGATATGGCTGTGCAAGGTTTTGGCTGGGCAAGGGGCGGAATATAATTGCCAGATTTTGATAGAGTCAATAGAGAACAATGTTAATTCTCTAACAGTTCTCCCTCTTGACGGCTGTCTTCCAGCGAATGTAGTTTTATGGGTGAAACTACAAAAAGGAGCGTTTGATGGCGAATGAAATAATTCATGATGTTTGCCTTTTCGTTGATGGTGTTGCAAGCGTTTGTGATGATCCGAATATAATTGCAGAAAAGGCTTTGGCTCGTTTCGGAAAAAAGCAAAAGCGAGTGGTGCAGTACGTTTTATTTATGAGGACAAAGACTCTATCCGCAAAACAGTTTGCTAAAATTCTAAGTCTTCGCGATTTTTCTGATGGGCTGTATGAAATCGAGGTGGAATGTGCGAAAAGGAACGGCTTGGTGATAGTTTATGGTTATTCCGATGATGTAATTGAATTGGATGGGGCTATTCGTGCGTCTGGCGGTTGTTTTCAAGGTGGTGATTTTCACTTGGAAAAGAATAAAGGCTGTTGGAAATTGGCTGATGGTGTTGGCAAATGCAATAATATTTCGGCTTTGTGGTATAGTTGTGATGCTGTGAATGATTGCGGCGATTGTATTCCGTGGTCGTATAAGACTGATATCCCGTGCGAAAAATTTTATGTTACTAGAGATGGTGACCCGTTTTGCGAGGGATTTGTCTTTAATATAAATGATTTAGTTGACTGATTCAAAAGTCAACTTTTATCGCCGACAAAATTCAAAAATCGGTGATAAATCCCGAAAGTGGCAATAAAAAGACGGTGAAAAATGTCCTTATAAATGTCCTTATAAATGTCCTTATAAATGTCCCGAAAAATTAGACTGTGACCCGTGTTGAAATCGATAAAATCGTCCCTAACGAGGCGAATAGGACATATTCATTGAAGAAATGGGGATGTCATGCGATTTTTTGAATTTACTGTGACATTGCAGACGAAATGTCACAGCAAAATG
>JAEEGK010021387.1_pt1 | contig 13667 bp, 11 predicted proteins | sample 8958771 | NCBI WGS metagenome assembly JAEEGK01 (sample SAMN16246547, study PRJNA631951) | gut metagenome | biome: gut microbiome; feature: rumen; material: SC-attached | host: Bos | place: Iran: Karaj | collected 2018-10 | reverse complement strand
CTTTGAAAGCATCTTCACTCATACCGGCGAAATCGAGGACACGGACAGCACATTGCCTGAGGAAGAGGCCCTGACATGCTCCTTTCCCTCCAGAATTGTAAATGATTCCAGAGATTCATTAAGCGCAGGCTCCAGATTTGAAACCGAGAGAGAGCCCTTCATGGCAACGACAGCCGGTTCCCGGTTCCATGAGAGACCGAGTTCCTCGTCCGTTATTACAGTGACGTCACAACTGGCCGAGTGCCTGCCGTCCCGGGAATTCATCCGAAGTTCGTATTTTGTGCCGAGCGCGGAAGAGAACTGTAAATTCAGTCCCTCGTAGCCCTCTTCATCGCAGCCCGAAGCCGATATGAATCTGACTCCGGGGATTATTTCTGTTCCCGCGCTCAGGCCGGATTCGATGTCGGTCCACGCCTCTCCGGAAGCCGGTCTTATGCTATAGAAGATATCTTTTCCTGCAAAAGCCGGACTGCTGCCGCGGCCTTCATAGTCCAGTTTTCCTGAAAAACGGAATACTTTTCCCTTCGGTGCAAAGTATCTGCTCTGCGAGAAGAATAGCGAACGCGTGTCGTCCCATCCGCTGTTATCCAGTTTCCATTCGACTTCCATGTCGAGAGCATTGTCGAACGACGGGACCAGCGTTATCGGATAAGCCTTCCCGCCCTCGATGTCGAAGTTGGAGACTGCGTCGGCGCCGGGGTAGAAGCGGTATTTCAGATCGCCTCCGACGCCCATGATTTCGCGGGCCATAGAAAAATCTATCTCGACGTATGTACATAAATCCGCCTCTTTGCCGAGGGCCGCGGCTGTCTTTCCCGATGGACTCCCGTTCCCTGGCAGAAGCGTCCCTTTCATGTTCTCAGGGACATAAATGCTCAGATCCAGCATCGTCCCGGTCAGGCGCCGGCTGTCGCTGTCGGTTGACGTCTTCATGATATCGCCGCCGGATTTCGCCGACGAAGGGGCAAAGTGCGAGATCCTTCCGTTGACTCCTCCGGCCGAGATCCTTACGGCGGAAATCATCTCTCCGAACCGGGTGTCGCAGTCCAGTCTGGATATTCCGTTGAGGCTTTCGTAGAATGATGAGAAGTCGACTCTGATGTCGAGACGGGCGAATTTCCTGACTATGGGAATCCTCACGGTCGAACCGGCGACGAGATCAGACTCTTTTATATGGATTTTACCGGCCATGGGCAGACCTTTTGCCGATACGGCCTCCGGTGACAGTCTGGAGGCAGGAAGTTTCTCGCGGAAAGCCGTGCCGTCTCCGAAGGTCGTGGGAATTTTCCCGGGAGCCAGACTGCTGTTGACAAGGGCCACGATGTCATAATCCTCTCCCTTCCGGAATTCATAACTGAATGATTGTCCGGAAGTCGTACTGTATTCCAGACGTCCGTCCTTGTCATATACCGCATACAGGACTTTATCGACTGAATAGTCTGCTCCGGAGACGTAGCTGCTGCGCGTACCGGCCTCGTCGTAAAGGGCGAAGCTGACTGTCGTGCCTGCTTCTTTCTCCAGACCGGAACAGGCAGCGGCAAACAAAACCAATGGTATGGCTATTCCTTTCATAATCAGATGTTTTCTATATATCCGTCGCTTGTCGTCCACTCTTCCATATCCAGGGAAAAATCCCCGTCAGATACTTCCACCGGAATATCCGGATCCCTTGAGCCGGCATGCTTCAGATTGATGTTCTTGAACTTATACCATGTTCCCGGCTCGACACTGTCCATGGTTATCGCGTAAAACCGGTCTCCGGAAGGCGAGGAACAGTGGATTACAAGTCTTGTCTTTCTCGGGGTCCATGTCCTGCTCGTACCTGCCTTCTCCAGCGTCCATCTCTCGTCAGCCTTGACATGATTCGGACATGCATAGACATAATAGGATTTGAATGCCCTTGACGACCCCTGAGCGATTGTCTGCGGAGTGCCGAAGACTACAGAAGCCATGCTCCAGGCGGGAGCGCAGCTGAATGACTGTTTCAGACGAAGAGGCGGAATCGCCGAACAGTTGAAGAAATCATTGCTGGTCAAGGGCTCTGATGAAGTGCTCCAGCCCATGTCGGCGAACGCCACTCCGTTTTCTATATGGAAACCCAGTATCTTCAGCTCGCCCGCATCGTATCCCGGAGTCTGGATTTTGTTGGTGATTCTCTCTATCGAAAACCTGGCGATCCTCCTTTTGACAGATGCGGCAAGTTCCGCGAAATCCGATTCCGCCATGAGCGTACCGCTGCCGCTCATCGGCAACAGTCCGGGCAAGAAATCCTTGCACTGAAGATGCGGGCTGTCGAGATCCCTGCCCAGAAAGTTCTCCGGAAGATTGCATATTATCCTGTAATAAAGCCTGCCTTTTGCAGGAAGGGAAACTATTACTGGCTTTCCGTCCAGGCTCAGGCCGAAAGCGATTGCGCCCGCACCGGATGCAGGATCGCTGGCGTATAGCCATACGGCTGTGTTGGAGATTTCTCCCGGAGCGGCTTTTACCCTTATCGAACCCTGTATATGACCGCTTTCGACGGGCTCCGGCCTATCCTTCGCACACGAAAGAAAGGCGGCCATCATCACTATCAATGGTATTATTCTCATATCTTGTCATATTTCAATGTCACCAAAGTCGGGACCACCATCCCATGGGGAGACCGAAACAGCGATCTCGGCGCTGGCGTAGTCGATCAGAATCCTGATATCATCCAGATTCTGCGCTTTCCAGTCATATCCGGAACCGGCGATCAGTTTCCCGAGAGAATATTCATAGACACTGTTCAGGCTCATGACCATGGAATCGTCCCCCTGTCGGGGCAGACGTATCTGGAATTTGTCAGTATCGATCCTCCGTGGGACAGAATAGAAGCGTCCGGGGACGGGCTCCAGACCGGACTGGGAAATGCCGGCCCAGTTCCCGTGGACCTCAAATAGATACTTCTCTTCGGGATATGCATTCTTCAGTATGATCGTGGCGGTGCACCATTGTTTCCTTAGAAGGACCGTGTCTCTGGCATTGTCTTCGAAACAACGCACTGTCTTGTAATGGGCGTATATACTGTCGCATTCGCTGCCATACGGGACAGCCAGAGCCTTGCTGTTGGAGCAGATTACAGAGACCAGTCCCTTGTCTACATCGGTGCCGAGCCACTCGGGCCCGGAATAGTCCGAGCCTGTCACCGGGCTGTCCAGCGCCGTTCCCTTTCCCTCCGTCGATATGTTTATCCAGAGGCCGTCGGCTCTGTTCATGATCCTTTCCGGCACTCTTTCCAGAATTATCGTAAGCAGGCATGGACATTCATGCCGGTCCTCTTTGACAGAGCAGCTGGCGGAAGCGAGCAGGGCCGCAGCCGCTGTCACGTATTGCATCAGTTTGTACATAATAGTATATTTTAAACGGCAGATACCCGCCATCCTGAACCGGAACGTTGTCAGTAGTGGCTATTGTCGAGTGCAATCTGGAATAGCAATAGGGTATCTGCCGTCTATTATTCTAAAGGCTTATTGTCCAGCCGTCACTTCCGTTCCCTTCGAGAGTCCCGTTAAAATTGCCGGTCACGTTGCCGGTAGTCCAGTCGAGGACGGATATGCTGAGCGAGAGGGAGGCCGTAGATACATATTTGTCAGGACTTGTCGAACCGAGCCTCGAGACGGTCACATTGTTTATTACGTATGTCTTGTTGGACTCCATTCCTTTTATCCCGATAGGGTAGTAATATCTTATGCCGTTGACCTTGGTCTGTATCACCAGCTTGGTCACCCAGTCCTTAGATCCTGCATCCGAAGCTTCAGGCACAGGATTCGGGAATCCGTACATGTAGTATTTGTTCTCTTTCTTTTCTGACCAGGAGCTTCCTTTCGCCAGACTGCCGGCAAATCTGGCAGCTGAGGGAAGATATGCCCCCGGGTTTACAAGTTTCTCGATGGCGGCATCGGAGAGGGCCGTGCCCGCATCCTTCTTCCTCCAGAAATTGTCATCTGCTCCGGCGGAATTGTCTATCGTCTTGTTGACGTTGTACAGATAAGCTCCTTCCAGAGTCAGCTTTCCAAGCGATGCCGGAAGATCGTTCCTGAACCCTTTGAATTCTACCCTGGAGACCAGCCTCTTCAGCATAAGCGTTGAATCCTTGGTCGAATCCAGCCTTATGTCACCGGCGATTGTGATGTTCTTTTTGGAGGTCATGACGAACTTGTCGATGGCGTTGTCTGAGAACGACCATGAATGAGTCTCCCAGTTGTTGAAATCGCTTATGCTCTTGATGCCGGCGGCCATGTCCGATGGGGCATTCGCGACGAAAGCCACCGTCTTCGCCCCATGGGAAACCTTGATCGCGTCCTTTCCGGAAATCTCGAATGTGGATGTCCCAGGGGTATAGTGACGATATGTCTCCAGCTGGCCGTTGGCGCTGCCGAGGCCGCTGTCATTGAAGAATACATATACATCCAGACTTTTCATCATGCTTTCGGCGCTCGAACTTGCAACGTAGGCTTTGGTTTCGGGCTCTCCGATGTGGAAGCTCAGCGATGCGCCGCCCGGGGACTGCTGCGCAGCTTCTTTTTCGCAGGCGGAGGCCAGCAAAATGACCGCCGCATAAACAATTGCTTTTCTTTTCATATCATATGGTTTTAATAATCGTCTTCTCTGTTAAGTCCATATGTGGAAATCAGCGCTGAAATCTCAGGGTCAAGATTTCCTCTGCTGACGAATGTCCTGTCGCCGGAACATGCGTCCAGATAGCATTGGACTGCATCCCTGGTCCTGCCTGTACGGCTGTATATCAGGGCCAGCATGTAATTGACCTTTGCGGAGCGCGGAAGTTCCTCGAGAATGTCGAGGGCGCTGGCGTTGTAGTCCATCGCGCAGTATGCTACGGCCGTGTTGTAATCCCGGTAAGGCCTGAGCAGGGTGACGGCCGTCTTATAGTCCCTGTCCCTTATCGCCTGAAGCCCGTTCATATACGTCGTGTCCAGCTCTGTCGTATGGATGGTATCCTTGACCATTCCGATACGGTGCAGGTGGAAGTCGAAGCGGACCGTCCTGAGTTTTGGATACAGCTGCTCCCGAAGGTGCCTGTACCAGTGCTCATTGCGGAAACGCGCCTCTCTTTCGTCGGGATCCATTATTGAAGCCAGCTCCAGATATTTCTTCTTTGCCGTCCGTGTCAATACCGTATCCGACGCCATAAGCCTGTCAAGCATATCCCAGTTCTCCGGGGTGTTCCTGGATATGAACCTGATCTCGTTTGCGGCCTTTTTCTCCTCGTATATCCCTTCCATGTCGATTACGAAACCGTCAGAGCGCCGCAAGGAATCCCGGTATCTCCTGATATATCTGTCAAAGAATAAAGAAACGGCCTCCGAACGCCTTCTGGAGAGGGTGGAGTTGTTGAGGAATGAGCCTTCAGGCGAGCAGGAGGCCGTAACTATTATCGAATCGAGACCGAAAGTCTTGTTGCTCATCAGATTTGCCAGGTTGCCTTTTATCCTGCCGATCTCTTCCACATTGTCGGAAAGCGCCATGTCGATCTCGGCGCTGCCGGCGCGGAAGTCAATATAGCAGGCCGTATTGGCGGCGACATTCCTTTCCACTACCTTGGAGATATACTTCTCGCGGTTGTCCGCCAGCGAACTGAGCGAGCTGATATAGAAAGTCAGCGGTTCGCTCCGGGGCATGGTGTAGAGCCGCGTATCCTGCTCGTAGATCTCTCCGGACATGGATATCTCCACCTTCCTGAGCCTCGGCCTGGTATGGACGGTCTGCACGTACCGGTAAATGAAACCGCCGCCGTCCCCTGAGATGACCGTGTCCAGGCGCAACCCTTCCGTGATTATCGGAGCCTTTATATACTTCCGGAACATCTTGTCTTTGCTGGCGATCTTCCTGTTGTTCTTCCTTATCTTGTAACGGCTGGTATAGTGGTCTATGGCCTGTCTTTCAGTCACTCCATATATGGACGCGAAACTTTCGTCAGAAACGTAGGTGGAATCAGTCCTCAGCCTGTATATCTGGGGCAGGTTCCTCTGCAGGAACACCTCCAGCTGACCTGTATTTATGAACAGGGTGGAGTCCGTGATTATGGAAGCCAGGAACTTCCGGTAGTGCTCGTAACCCCGCAGCTGGGCTTTCCTGTAATCTTTCCCGGTGATTATCACGGGCTCGAGAACGACTGTGTCCTCCAGTATCCTCATTTCCGGCATGAAACGCAGTTGCCACTTGCTGTCCTGCATCTCTTCCGGCACATCCACGTCGAAACAAAGGTCCACCTTTCCGTTCCTTTCCGCAAGATTCCTGAATCGCGCAGTCACCTTCGCCGCCTTGATTACGTCGGTAGCGACCATCTCCCCAGTCTCGTCATCCTTGACGGCTTTCATTATCAACATCTCCTGCCCGTCTTCGCCAGTGATGGTGAGGGTGTCTCTCGAGAACTCTTCTATTGCCAGCTCCGGCACGTCATTCACGTCTGCTATCGATATGACCGCCTGCGCGGAGCTGTTTCTGAGAGACTCCAGCTTTCTCTGCATTGCGCAACCTGCCGCAATGACGACGGCAAGCGAAAGGATAACTGCGTTTTTCAGGTGCATCATGCTATAAGTTTAATTTCAATACATGGATGGAGCAAGGGTCGTTTCCGGATCTATGAATGTGATCTTGCTGGCTACGACCTCATGGATTCTTCTTTCTTCGCCGTCGCTGGAAGTGTAGGTCCTGGAACGGACTCTTCCGGTCACTTCAATCGGAAGGCCGGCTCCCAGTTTATGGAGATCCTTTATGTTCTTTCCTTCCCAGGCGACTACCGAAAACCACATCGTGTCTATTACAGGGACCCCATCCTTGTCTTTATAGGCATAGTTGGTTGCGATAGTGAAGTTTGCCCCAGTCTTGTTCTGGGCGTTTGCTAGTCTGACATTCCCGATCAGACCTCTGATTTCGATTCTGTTGAACTGTTCCATTTTGTCTTGATTTATGTTAAACGGATTGTCTGGTCCCCGATGTTGTCCGGGATGACGATTGCAAAGTAAAATGGAAAACAAGTCGCTTCGACAAAGTGGCTGAAAATCAGCAGAATTTAAATATGATTTTTATTTTCGGCAATCCGGAGGCCTCATTATCCATAAGATTCCGGGACTTGTGCAAACTCAGGAATTGCTCCGGAAGGCGTGATAAAATTATCCTTGCCGTGATTAAAGAATATTTTAATCTGCAAAGTGCAAACTCATGATCCGCAACATTTTAAGAATCGTGTTTAAATGCTGCGCAAACCGTCATTATCTTTTGATATTCAGGTGATTAGTCCTATATTGGCGCGAAAAACAAATACTCTATGATAACAGATAAATACCCTGTAGCTGAGGAACCCTCCGTATGTATGGAATGCGGGGACCCTATATTGTACGGAAGGGTGGACCGGAAATTCTGCTGCGAGAGATGCAAGAACAGATGGCATAACCGCCAGAACGCCACTTCCTATAATATCCGCAGGAGAGTGCGATCTATCCTGGGCCGGAATTACCGTATATTGGAGAACATGGTTGACAGTCATGTCCCCGAGGCAGATACGGCGGAACTGATAGCTCGCGGCTTCAACCCCGCATACGCGACCAGCTTCCGGAAGGTCCGCAGGCATTTCGAGTACCAGTGCTTCGACATAAAGTACTCGATGTCTTCCTTCAAGATAAGGGATGTTTCCCGGCTGAAATGATTATCTTTGCGTAAGAAAAGATAATTTGAAAGATGAACCCATTGCTGAAGCAGTCGGGAGCTCCTTTCGGGGCCCCGGAATTCGATAAGTTTACCAAAGATGATTATTTGCCGGCGTTCGAGGAGGCGATAAGCCTCGCGAAGGCTGAGATCGACCGGATAGCGGCCGATCCGGAGTCTCCTACGTATGAGAATACAATCGAGGCCCTGGAGTATTCCGGGGAGGCTTTGTCGAAGGTTGAGGGTATCTTCTTCAATCTGCTGGAGGCAGACGGGGACGACCGGATGCAGGAGATAGCTGAGGAGGTCTCTCCGAAGCTTACCGAATACAGTCTCTATGTATCTATGAACCATGCTCTTTTCGAGAGGGTAAAGGCTGTCCGGGAGAGTGCCGGAGAGCTCGATCCGACTCGCAGGAAGCTGCTGGACGAGACCTACAGGTCGTTTACCCGCAGCGGTGCGGCTCTTCCCGAGGAGCAGCGCGCGGAGTTCGGGAAGCTGATGGAAGAGCTCTCTCTGCTGGAACTTCGTTTCAGCAACAACCTGCTTGCAGCGACCAACGCTTTCGAGATGGTGCTGGACAGGGAGGAGGACCTCGACGGGCTGCCGGAGTATGTCCGGGAGGGCGCTGCCGAGGCCGCGAAGGAGAAAGGAAAGTCCGGCTGGCTGTTCAATCTCCAGTTCCCGAGTTTTTCTCCTTTCATGAAATACAGCACCCGCAGGGACCTTCGCGAGAAGATGTGGCGGGCTTATAATTCCCGTGCCCTGGGCGGTCCTCATGACAATACGGCCCTTATCAAGAGAATTGTCGGACTGAGGGCGAAAGTTGCCGGTATGCTGGGTTTCGGGACTTATGCGGATTATGCGCTCGAACCGAGGATGGCCAAGAATAGAGAGACTGTCGAAAAGTTCCTCGGCGAGCTGACCGAGCCTGCTCTTCCGGTCGCCCGGAAGGAAGTCGCGGAGCTGGAGGCATACGCCCGTTCGAAAGGTTTCGAGGGCGGGATGATGCCGTGGGATTTCAGCTACTGGGCGGAGAAATGCAAGAAAGAGAAATACGATATAGACGACCAGCTGCTGAAGCCTTATTTCCAGCTGGAGAAGTGCATCGATGCCGTCTTCGGACTGGCTACAAAGCTCTACGGAATCACATTCAGGCAGAGGACCGACATCCCTGTCTATCATCCGGACGTAAAGGTCTATGATGTCAATGACGAGAACGGAGCGCATCTCGCCCTGTTCTACGCCGACTTCTTTCCTCGCGCTACAAAGAGGGGTGGGGCCTGGATGACCGAATTCCGGGGCCAGTACATGCGCGGGGGAGAGGATTTCCGGCCTTTCATAAGCATCGTCACCAATTTCTCGAAGCCGACTCCGGGAAAGCCGTCGCTGCTGACGCACTCTGAGCTGGAGACTTTCCTCCATGAATTCGGCCACTCGTTGCATGGAATGCTCTCGCGTGGCCGCTATCCTTCGCTCTGTGGAACCAACGTCGCCCGCGACTTCGTCGAGCTGCCGTCCCAGATCCTGGAGAACTGGGCCTATGAACCGGAATATCTGGACTCATTCGCCCGCCACTACGAGACAGGGGAGACTCTCCCGCGGGAGTACATAGAAAAGATCCGCTCCGCCAAGAATTTCCTGTCGGGCTACTACCATATCCGCCAGCTTCAGTTCGGTATCGTGGACATGGCATGGCACACCCTGACCTCCGTCCCTGAAGAGGACGTGGAGACCTTCGAGAAGAGGGTTCTCGGCCCTGTGGCGACCCTGCCGCATGTCGAGGGTTCGGCCGTATGTCCTTCGTTCAGCCATATATTCGCCGGGGGCTACAGCGCCGGCTACTACAGCTACAAATGGGCCGAAGTGCTCGAGGCCGACGCTTTCTCGCTTTTCAGCGAAAAGGGCATCTTCAGCCGCGAAGTCGCATCGTCGTTCCGCCGGAATATCCTGGAGAAGGGCTCGTCCGAGGAAGAGTCCGTACTATACAAAAACTTCCGGGGCCATGATCCGGCACCGGAAGCTCTATTGAAAAAATTAGGGATAATTTCCGATTAGGCTGCTTTCTTCATCTTCTCCGGATCCTTGAAGAGGATAGCGAAGAGGATTCCTACGACAAGCGCATATCCTGCGAAGATATACCACGCGTCTGCCCATTTGGCAGGGGTGTTGAATACGTCGCATGCCTCCACGACTGCTCCTGCTGCGAGGGTTCCGATAGTCGCGCCAAGACCGTTGGTCATAAGCATGAATACGCCCTGGGCGCTGGAACGGATCTCAGTGGCTGCGTTCTGCTCTACATAGAGGGAGCCTGAGATATTGAAGAAGTCGAAGGCTACTCCATAGACGATGCAGCTGAGGATGAAGAGGATCACGCCAGGCATGTCAGGGGTGCCGGCTCCGAAGAATCCGAAGCGGAATACCCAGGCGAACATCGCGATAAGCATCACTTTCTTGATGCCGAATCTCTTCATGAAGAACGGAATCAGCAGGATACAGAGAGTCTCGGATGCCTGCGAGATAGCCAGAAGGGCATTGGAGTTCTTGACGGCGAATGCTCCCGGATGGGTATCGGCGAAGGAACCGAGGAATGTGTTGGCATATCCGTTGGTGATCTGGAGGGAAGCTCCGAGAAGCATCGAGAATATGAAGAATATGGCGAACTGGCGATCCTTGAAGAGGGTGAAGGCCTTGAGGCCGAAGGCTTCGGCGATAGAGCCGCCCTTGCCCTTGTTGGTAGGGCACTCAGGCATGGTAAGAGAGTATGCGCAGAGTACGAGGGAGAGCAGTCCGGATGCGATGAGCTGGGTGTATGAGTCCTGCATCGATACTCCGCCGACCGTTATGAAATTGGTGGCGAGCATGCTGCAGATAAAGCCGACAGTACCGAAGACACGGATTGGAGGATAGTCCTTTACAGGATCCTTTCCGGCCTTGGCGAGCGCGTTGTATGCTACAGAATTTGCTATGGCGATGGTAGGCATGAAGAAAGCTACGCTTATGCTGTAGAGCAGGAAGAGCGGGGCGAATTCAACGCCGGCGACTGCGCGCTGGCAATAGACTCCGGCTGCAACCATGAACAGACCTGCCAGCCCATGGCAGAGGGAGAGTACTTTCTGCGCCTGGATCTTCCGGTCTGCAAGAATGCCCATGAGTGTAGGCATGAAGATCGAAACGATGCCCTGCATGGCAAAGAACCATTTGATCTGCGCTCCGAGACCGATGTTTCCGAGATATCTGCCGAGAGACGTGAGATATGCGCCCCAGACGGCGAACTCCAGGAAGTTCAGTACAATCAGGCGGAAGGTAATGTTGTTATTCTTCATAATTGTATTTCTGTTGGTTTGATTTAATGTTATATGTGACAAATTTAAGCAAAATGGATAAATTATTGCTATCTTTGAGGGTTAAATTTGTATAGCTGATGAAATTTCAAAAGATAGCCAACGATCCGGGATCATCCGCAAGATGCGGCGTGATCACCACCGATCATGGCCAGATAGAGACCCCGATCTTCATGCCTGTGGGCACTGTCGGATCGGTGAAGGGAGTGTATCACAGAGATCTCAAGGAGGACATCGGAGCGCAGATAATTCTCGGTAATACATACCATCTCTACCTCCGCCCGGGCCTTGACATACTCAAGAGCGCCGGAGGTCTCCATAAGTTCATCGGCTGGGACCGCCCGATACTGACCGACAGCGGCGGTTTCCAGGTATTCTCCCTTACCGGAATCCGAAAGCTCACCCCGGAAGGATGCACGTTCTCTTCCCATATCGACGGCTCCAGACATACATTCACTCCGGAGAACAATGTCGATACCCAGAGAATCATCGGAGCCGACATCATGATGGCTCTCGACGAATGCTGCCCGGGCGATGCAGATTTCCGCTATGCCGAGAGGTCGCTGGAACTTACCCAGAACTGGCTCGAACGCTATCTGAAACGCTTCGACGAGACTGAGCCTCTGTATGGCTACAGCCAGACTGTCTTCCCTATAATCCAGGGCTGCGTATATCCGGAGCTTCGCAAGAGGGCCATCGACCACGCCGTGAAGTTCGACAGGGAGGGCTATGCCATCGGCGGACTTGCAGTGGGAGAACCTACGGAGAAGATGTACGAGATGCTGGAGCTGGTCTGCCCGATGCTGCCTGACGACAGGCCTCGCTATCTCATGGGCGTCGGCACTCCTGCAAACATTCTCGAAGGAATCGCCAGGGGAGTGGACATGTTCGACTGCGTGATGCCTACCCGCAACGGCCGCAACGGCATGCTTTTCACATGGAACGGCATCATGAACATGCGCAACAAGAAGTGGGAAGATGACTTCTCGCCGCTGGATCCGTCCGGAGCGTCGTTCGTGGACCATCATTACACGAAGGCTTATCTGAGACATCTGTTCATAGCAGGGGAGATGTTTGCTGCGATGATCGCCAGCGAGCATAATCTCGCTTTCTATCTGGATCTCGTCAGGGTGGCGCGGCAGCATATTCTCGCAGGGGATTTCGCTGCGTGGAAGGAAGTGACGGTCAAGAAGTTAATGACAAGATTGTAAAGTATGGACCTCGCACCAAAGAAAATAGACTGGTATATTTTCAAGAGATTCATGGGCACGTTCATCGTGGCCCTTGTGCTGATCATCGGTATCGTCATAATCTTCGACATCAGCGAGAAGATTGATGATTTCGTATCCAAGAAGGCTCCTCTGGACGCCATCGTGTTTGATTATTATCTCAACTTCATACCGTATTTCGTCAACATGTTCAGCCCGCTGTTCGTGTTCATCACCGTGATTTTCTTCACGTCCAGGATGGCGGCGAACTCGGAGATAATCGCGATTCTTTCATGCGGCATCAGTTTCCACAGGATGATGAGGCCGTATATCGCGGGAGCGTTCCTGATTGCGGCTCTTTCGCTGGCCCTCAACCTCTGGATCATCCCGCGGGCGAACCATGACCGCCTGATCTTTGAGGAGAAGTATATCAAGAAGCGTAATTCCGCTGCCGGTTCAAATGTGCACTATCAGATCTCTCCGGGAGAATTCGTATACATGGAATCTTTCAGCAAGTGGAACAACACCGGCTACAAGTTTACTCTGGAGAAGATTGAGGACAACCAGCTTGTCTCCAAGCTTTCCGCCGAAACGGCTGCATGGGACAGCACCGCCGGATGCTGGAGACTCAAGAAATACTTTATCAGGGACTATGAAAACGGAATCCTGAAGGACAATGTCCGTACCGGTCTGCAGATCGATACTGTGATCAACCTGAACGTGTCGGACTTCTATCGCAACGAGAAGACCGTCGAGGAACTTCCTGCGAAGGCACTTTCCGAACTTATCGCTACACAGAAGATGAGGGGTGACGCCAATGTGCAGTTCTCCCTCGTCGAAGAGCATACCAGACTTGCATTGCCGTTCTCGGCTTTCATCCTGACCATAATGGGGGTTGCCCTGTCCTCAAAGAAGAAGAGGGGAGGCATAGGATGGAACCTTGCCATCGGCATCGGCCTGAGTTTCTCGTATATTCTGTTCCTGCGCTTCAGCCAGATGTTCGTCTATACTGGAACTTTGCCTCCTGGCATAGCCCTGTGGCTGCCTAACGTGCTATACACATTTATAGCCGCATTCCTCTACAAAATCGCTCCTAAATAATGAAAGTAAAGATTGTAAACAAATCGCGTTTTGCGTGCCCGGCTTATGCTACGGGCCTTTCTGCGGGCATGGACCTGCGTGCTGACATCGACGCTCCTGTCGTTCTGGGTTCCCTTGAGAGGGCCATGGTCCCTACAGGACTGTATATCGCCCTTCCTGCCGGATTCGAGGCTCAGGTAAGACCGCGCAGCGGACTCGCAGCCAAGAAAGGAATCACCGTGCTCAATTCGCCTGGTACGGTGGATGCGGATTACAGGGGCGAGATCAGGGTGATCCTCGTCAATCTTTCAAAGGAGGATTTCGTCATAGAGCCGGGCGAGAGAATTGC
>JAEEGK010021383.1_pt1 | contig 13668 bp, 7 predicted proteins | sample 8958771 | NCBI WGS metagenome assembly JAEEGK01 (sample SAMN16246547, study PRJNA631951) | gut metagenome | biome: gut microbiome; feature: rumen; material: SC-attached | host: Bos | place: Iran: Karaj | collected 2018-10 | reverse complement strand
TGAAGCCGGACATCTTGCCGGTCTGGCTGATGCCGGACAGGTCACCTTTCATATCGGCCATGAAGCAGGGGACTCCTGCCTGCGAGAAGGTTTCAGCGACTACCTGCAGGGAGACGGTCTTACCTGTACCGGTCGCTCCGGCAATGAGGCCGTGCCTGTTGGCCATTTCACCGTTGATGCATATGGGGCCGTTCGCGCTGTGGGCCACGTAGAGTTTGTTGTCAGGAGATAACATAAGCTGTATTGTTTCGCATTGTTGAGATAAGGACAAATTTAACAAATTCCATATATTTGTAAGACACAATTCGACATTATGAAGAAAATCCTCTTATCATTCCTGGCCGTGATGGTGGCTTTTTCAGCCTTCGCACAGCGGCAGCAGCGCAGTCAGGTCGAGTACGCTACCGAAGAAAACATTTTCTATTCGCAGAACACCGATGCTTATTCCCTCGAGCGCTGCGTGCTCGACGTCTATTTCCCTGCCGGCGTTATGGACTGCCCGGTGATAGTGTGGTTCCACGGCGGCGGACTTACTTCGGGCAACAAGTTCATCCCGGAGCAGCTCAAGAACCGCGGATATGTGGTGGTAGCAGCCAACTACCGTCTTATGCCCAAGGTTGAGGTGACGGAATGCATCGACGATGCCGCAGCGGCCGTGGCCTGGGTGTTCGACAATGCCAGGAAATACGGAGGTGACCCCGACAACATCTATGTCAGCGGCCACTCCGCAGGAGGATATCTCACCAGTATGATAGGTCTCGACAAGAAATGGCTTGCGAAATACGGCAAGGACGCCGACCGCCTGGCAGCCCTGATACCTTTCAGCGGACAGGTGATGACGCACTATGAGTACCGCAAGCGCCACGGAGGTCAGGAACTCCTGCCGACCATCGACGATACGGCTCCCATAGCGCACATCCGTGCCGATGGCCCGCCCTACGTCATCGTCTCAGGCGACCGCGAGCAGGAACTCTACGGCCGCTACGAGGAGAACGCCTATATGTGGCGTATGATGAAGCTGATAGGCCACGAGCAGACCTTCATCTACGAGCTTGACGGATACAGCCACGGTGCGATGGCAGAACCTGCCTTCCATATCCTGAGGCAGTATGTGAAGAGAAGAGTCAACTAGACAGTTTCGACCTCGGGGCTGAGGGTTACTCCGAAGGTTTCTTCCACCTTTTTGATGATATTGTCGGCGAGCCGGATGATGTCGGCTGCGCAGGCGTGTCCGCGGTTCACCAGGATCAGCGCGTGCTTTTCGTATACCGCCGCGTCACCCACAGTCATCCCCTTGCATCCACTGCGGTCGATGAGCCAGCCTGCGGAGAGTTTCACGCCTCTGCCTGTGCCCGTAGGATAGTGGGGCATATCGGGATATCGCTTCTGCAGGGCGGTGAACGTCTTCTTGCTGACCACCGGGTTCATAAAGAAACTGCCAGCGCTTCCGATGACTTCCGGGTCGGGAAGTTTGGATTGCCTGGTGGCGATGACTGCTTCCCTCACTTTCTGAAGGGTCGGCTCGCCTTCGATCCTGGCGGCCAGGTTGCCGTATTCCAACGAGAACGACGGGACGAGCGAGAGCTTGAACACCACCTTCAGCACGAAATATCGCTTGCCGCTCTTCTTGAAGACGCTGGAGCGGTAGCCATATTCACATTCGTCGGGGAAGAACACCCTGGGATGCCCTGCGACCGTGTCATAGACCTCCACCGAACTAACCAGGTTGCCGGCCTCTGCGCCGTAGGCTCCGATGTTCTGCACGGCGGCTGCACCCACGTCACCTGGAATCAGGGAGAGGTTCTCGGCTCCGTACCATCCGTTCTCCACGCAGAGTGCCACGAAGTCGTCCCAGCGCATACCTGCGCCGACCCGCACGCGTACATATCCGTTGCCGCGGGAGGCTTCCCAGCTTGTGTCGGTGCAGCGGAACACGCTGCCCTCGACTGCGGGCTTCGAGAAAAGCAGGTTGCTTCCGGCTCCCACCGGAAGCCAGGGCTTGGGAGCCTTTGCCAGGCAGGCCGCCAGCTGCTCCGCGTCCGCATATTCGAACCAGTTGTCGGTGCAGGCCTCGAGGCCCAGCGTGTTCGGAATCCTGACTGCCATAGCCAGTTTAGAACATATAGTCCCAGCAGGGGAGCATTACGTGCTCGCCGCTGAGGGCATTGATGGATTTGCTGTCGAGATACTTGCGGTTGATGACGATGCGGAACAGATATTCGTCGAACCAGCGGTCGGTGAATGTGAGGTAGCCGTGGTCGCCCGATGCGGCGCCCCAGCTGTTCTCGAACTGCCATTTGACGGGCACGTCATTGTCGTCGGTGTCGCAGGCCACTATCAGCATAGCGTGCGACGAACCGCTCTGGCGGGTGAGGATGCGGGCTTTCTTGTCCATAGCCAGCTTCACGCCCATAAGGCTCTCATAATCGTAGGTTCCGGGATCGAGGATGCCGGCGCCAGCGGCGGTGTTGCTCTGCTTGCCCACGTCGCAAGATGCGTACATCGGCTCGTCAGCCTTGATGGACTTCAGGGCGGCGACCTTGATAACGTCGTTGGGCAGGTTGAGGTAGTACCAGTTGATGCCTTCCACACTGTTGCGGTAGTTCTCTATCTCGTAGACCTTGTAGTAGGGCCTGGTGGGGTCGTTCATTATCATCACGTAGGTGTCCGGGTTGTAGTTTGCCGGAATCACGCTCTTGTAGAACTCGGCGGGAGTGGTCTTCACGGTTTGCACCTTGCCGTCCTTGTCCTTGTAGCGCCAGGTGAATTCTGCCGGGGGTTCGCCGAGACAGAGGGCAAGCACGCGGTAGACGTCCTTGAGGATCTCGACCTTCTGGTCGCGCACTGCGGCGATTGACTTGCCGGCGGCGCACATCTCGCGGAGTTCATATCCGCCTGCACGCAGCCTTTCGTTGAGGATGCTCAGCATCTGGCTGGTGTTGTTGGAATGCTCGGTTTCGGGCATAATCTCGGCAGGCACCACGCCATATTTCTCACCGATGTTCCAGAACAGGTTCCATACGCCGCCGTCGCTCACCGGGCTCTTGAAATAGGTCACGACCTCGCGGTCGTCGAACGAGCGGTCGGCAGTGGCTATGATGTCCTCCAGGAAGAGGTTGGCCTTCTCGAACATATCCCAGAAATAGCTGAAGTTGTGGGAGAAGTCGAAGCTGTTGACATTGTAGCGCTTCATCGCGATGGGGCGCAGCTGGTTCATCGAAGTGAACATCCAGCAGCGGCCGGAACTCTGCTGGTCGGTGATGCCCTTGACGGAGGTGGTGTATTTGAAGAAATGGTCCACCGGTTCCGCCGAATGGTTCAGGGCGAGGGCCTTGATGCTCTTGTTGTTGACAAGTATGTTCTGGATAGCGGCAGTGGAGCCGTCCTTGACGAAGCTCGACTGGATCTTGCTCAGCTCTGACGGAGAGATGGTCTGGGCGAAGACCGTTGCGCAGATAAGCAGCGCAGGCAATGACAATATCTTTTTCATAATGGTACAAAGTTAATTAACTTTACACGTTACATAAAAACTTAAATCTATGTTCAGCAGAAATATTTACGTCTCACGCAGACAGAAACTCATAAAGAGCGTCAAGGAAGGCCTGCTCCTTTTCCTTGGCAACAGCGAAGCTCCCCTAAACTACAGCGACAATCAGTACACCTTCCGTCAGGACAGCACCTGGCTGTACTACTTCGGCATAGACAAGCCCGATATGGCAGCCATCATCGACGTAGAGAGCGGTGAGGAGAAAATCTTCGGTGACGACGTCGACATCGACGACATCATCTGGATGGGTCCCCAGCCCTCTGTGGCAAGCCAGGCAGAAGAAGTGGGTGTGTCGAGGACCGCACCTCTGGCAGACCTTGACAGGGTGGTGAAGGCGGCATTGGCCAGGGGCCGCAAGGTTCATTTCCTGCCTCCCTACCGTTTCCGCAATATGATATGGCTGAACTCCCTGCTGGGCGTGGGCTTCGACAGGATGAAAGAAGAGGCGAGCGTGGAGTTCATCAAGGCAGTAGTGGAGATGCGCCTTGTGAAGGAGCCCTGCGAGATACAGCAGATCGACCTGGCCTGCAACCTCGGATATGCGATGCATATGGCCGCAACCAAGCTGATGAAGCCCGGGATGCTTGAGCAGGACCTCGTGGGTGTGATGGAAGGCGTGGTGATCAGCGGAGGCTATATTCCTTCGTTCCCCACCATCCTGTCGCAGAACGGTGAGACGCTGCACAACCATTCGCATCACCAGGTACTGACCGAAGGCCGCCTGACAGTGATTGACGCCGGAGCGGAGATAGCCAGCCACTACTGCTCCGACTTCACCCGCACTCTGCCCTGCAGCGGTCGTTTCACCGAACAGCAGAAGGACATCTATACCATAGTTTCGGAAGGCAACAACCTGGCGCTGGGTCTTGCCCGTCCTGGCATCAGCTACCGCGAGGTACATCTGTCAGTGTGCCGCCTTATGCTCCAGGGCCTGAAGAACCTCGGTCTGGTAAAGGGTGACGTGGACGAAGCCCTCGCCGCAGGCGCCGCCGGGCTGTTCATGCCTCACGGCCTGGGCCACAATATGGGCCTCGACGTGCACGATATGGAGAACCTCGGAGAGAACTATGTGGGTTACGACGAGACAGTCACCCGCTCCACCCAGCTCGGCCTCGGCTCGCTGCGTATGGCCAGGGTGCTGAAGCCCGGTAACGTGGTGACCGACGAGCCCGGCATATATTTCATCCCCGCCCTCATCGACAAATGGAAAGCAGAAGGCACCTGCCGTGACTTCATCGCTTTCGACAAGCTGGACGCATACCGCACATTTGGCGGCATACGCATCGAGGACGACCTGCTCATCACCGAGAGCGGCGCACGCCTGCTCGGCTCGAAACGCCTCCCGAGGACGGTAGAAGAAGTTGAAAACGCAATGGCACAGGAATAATTATGAAAAAAGCACTCATCATAGCCTCGATTATGGCAATCTTATCTATGACGGCCTGCAAGACGCAGCAGGCAGACAGCGGCGAGATCGCAAAACCCGAAAACCTTGCTGCAGGAGGCCACTTCACAGCCGAGATTATGCATCAGCTGGGCAAGGTGTCCGACCCTCAGGTGAGTCCCGACGGCAGCCGCATTCTCTTCGGAGTCACATATACCAGCATAGAACAGAACAAGGGCGTCCGCCAGTTGTTCGTGATGGACATCGACGGCGGCGGCCGCACCCAGATCACTCATTCTGGCAAGAGCTGCTCGAATGCACGCTGGCTTGATGACAAGACAATCGTATACCTTTGCGGAGGACAGATGTACAAGATGCCCGTAGCCGGAGGCGCTGCAGTGCAGGTAAGCAATGTTGAAGGAGGTATGTCCGAGTTCAAGCTTTCCGACGACCTCAGCAAGGTGATGTATGCAGGCACGGTGAAGAACTACACCGCCCCGACCGACGTATATCCCGACCTGGACAAGGCTTCGGTCCGCACCATCGACGGCCTTATGTACCGTCACTGGGACCACTTCGTGGAGGATATTCCCCACACTTTCACTGCCTCTTTCGACGGCAGCAAGGTCGGCGAGGGCAAGGACATCCTCGAAGGCCAGCCTTTCGAACTCCCCACTGAGCCCTTCGGAGGCCTGGAGCAGCTCAGCTGGAGCCCCGACGGAAGCAAGATCGCCTACTCCTGCCGCAAACTGACGGGAATCGACTACGCTTTCTCCACAAATACCGACATCTATCTCTATGACGTAGCCACCGGATCCTGCGAGAACCTTACCGAAGGAATGCCTGGCTACGACACCGAGCCCGTGTTCAGCCCCAAGGGCGATATGATAGCCTGGTGCAGTATGGAGAGAGCCCGCTACGAGGCCGACAAGGTGCGCATCTTCGTTATGGACCTTGCCACCCGCAGCAAGAGAAAACTGACTGCCGATTTCAAATACAACGGCTCGATACCGGTGTGGAGCGCCGACCAGCGCTACATCTATTTCGCATCGCTCGTGGAAGGCGTCCAGGAAATCTGGCGCTGCGACCTTGCATCTTCAAAGATGGAGCGTGTCACCCCTCAGCACGAATGGTATGATTTCGATACTCCGGCAGTGCTTGCAGACCGTATCATCACCACCAACCAGTCGATGATGCGTCCTTCGGAGATCGTTTCCGTGTCGCTTGCCGACGGCAGCTGGAAGCAGCTTACCCACGAGAACGACGACATCTTGGCCAAGTTGGAACAGCCGAAAGTCGAGGAGCGCTGGATCACCACTACCGACGGCAAGAAGATGCTCACCTGGGTTCTATATCCCGACGGCTTTGACGCTTCGAAGACCTATCCGGCCATCCTTGTATGTCTCGGAGGCCCCCAGGGCACGCTGAGCCAGGGCTGGTCGACCCGCTGGAACTATCGTCTTATGTGCTCGCAGGGCTATATAATGGTGCTGCCCAACCGTCGCGGAACGACCGCCTTCGGACAGGAATGGACAGAGCAGATATCCGGTGACTACATCGGTCAGAACATGCAGGACTACCTGCGTGCCGCAGACGTTATGCTTGCAGAGCCTTATGTTGGCAAGATGGCCGCAGTTGGAGCAAGCTACGGAGGATATTCGGTATACTATCTGGCCGGCATCCACCAAGGCCGTTTCAGTGCCTTCATAGCGCACGCAGGCATCTTCAATGAAGAGCATATGTATGAGATGACCGAGGAGATGTGGTTCCCCGACTGGGACAACGGCGGAATAGCCCGTCCCGACGAGGTGATGGGAGGAGCTCCGTGGAGCGACAATCCCGTTGCCCGCCGCCACTACGCCAACTCTCCGCACACTCTCATCAAGAACTGGGACACTCCCATAATGGTCATCCACGGAGAGCTTGACTACCGTGTTCCGGTCGACCAGGGCATGGCAGCCTTCAACTCAGCCCAGATGATGGGCGTGCCTTCGAAGATGCTGCTCTTCCCCGACGAGAACCACTGGGTGCTCAAGCCGCAGAACTCTGTGTACTGGCACCGGCAGTTCTTCGACTGGCTCGACCGCTGGTGCAAGTAGGACTTACTGAGTAATGCCACCTGTCCGGGTGGCATGCTTTTAGCTAATATGACTGTCAAATCAATATTGACTAGTTATGGTAACTCTTTATTTACTCCTCGGACTAGTGTACAATACCCAAAACCCCCAATGGAACACAGCGCAGTATGCGCAATTGTGGAATCAGGTAGAGAAGGCTCTCAATGACGGGAAGCCGCAGACTGCCGCAAAATATCTCGGAGAACTCGAAGAGATGACCCGCACCACCGGGGACGAGCTCGAGCGCCTCGAGGTGATGCGCCAGAGATACGACTGTATGTCGCGCTACAACTGGAAGGAAGCGCGTGACTACTATGACGGCTACACCTCCTTCAGGGATTCCGTGTTCAGGGACCTCGATTCCAACATAGAAAAATACAACAGGCACCCGAGGGTCATAATGCTCATCACAGAGAAGATCTCGCGTCTCTACAATGCCGAGAATTCCAAGGATGAGAAGGACCAGAGCGAGGATGTATTCAAGAATATCCGCAAGATGTGCCAGGAAGCCATCAAGGCTTTCCCGAAATCGGACCATACGAACAGGCTGAAGAGCATCATCTCCAATATGGATTCGGCCTGGCTGAACTTCAGCGGTCCCGACAGGGGCTATCCGGGCTCCGAGTTCACCTATGAGGTGAACGCCAAGAACATCGCTTCCGCAGACTTCAAGGTCTACAGGCTCACCGGCCGCTACAGCATCGGCGACGGGGAGAAGTTCGCAAAATATGACAGCGGCTCTTCACGCTGCGTGCTGGTCGGCTCCAGGAAACTCGACTCTTTCAAGAACAAGTACAATATCCGCGAAGAACTGAAGACCAGCTGGAAGTTCGAGCAGGAAGGCCTTTACATAGTCAAGATCGTCTCAGGAGAACAGTACTCATACGAGGAGGTCTACATCAGCCGCGTGGCAGTCGCCACCAGGGATGTGGGCAGCAAGCACGAAGTCTATGCAACCGACGCGATGAGCGGCAAGCCCTATGACAGGCTTTCGGTCACAACCTACCGCGAAGGCCGAGGCAGCGGCACTTTCCTGTCGCCGGTGATCTTCGCGACAAAGGAATATGCCCAGGACGGCTTCGTTACCCTTAGCCAAAAACTCTATGAGTCTCCCCAGAATTATGCAATGCTGGCGGTGGAGGCCGAAGGCGACTCTTTTTCAGGCCCGATGGGCATCAGCAAGCCATACGTCAGGAACTACCGTGAAGAAATGATCGATGAAGGCGTCTATGTCTACACCGACCGCAGGCTCTACAAACCCACGGACGAGATCCATTTCAAGGTGATAGCCTACCGTTCAGACGGCAAGGAAGGCAAGGTGATTGAGGGCAAGACCCTGGAGGTCGAACTCTATGCTCCTGCCGAGAGCAAGCCCGTGGCCAGGGTGAATGTAGTGACCAATGCCTACGGCTCTGCCAGCGGCACGTTCAAGATTCCCGAAGGAAGCCGCAACGGCAGCTACTCCATCCGTACGGACTGGGGCGGTACGAGCGTGCACGTCGAGGAATATGTCACTCCCGATTTCTATCTCGAGATGCCGGCTCTCGAAGGCCTCTACACCTTCGACGACATCATCACCCAGACAGGTGTCGTGAAAGGCTATGCAGGTGTCGCAATGGCTGGTGCAAAGGTTGAATATACAGTGCACCGCCAGCCTCGCTGGAGAATCTGGCGTCCCGGCCAGAGCTATGAGTGGAAACTTATCGACGAGGGCAGCGTGACCGCCGATGCCGAAGGCCGCTTCTCCATTTCGTTCAAGGCAGAAAGGCCCGAAACTGCGGAGGATGACGATGATTTAAGCGCATCTTTCATCGTTGAGGTGAAAGTCACCGACCGTCAGGGCGAGACCCACGAAGCGTCTCAGAGCGTGATGGTGGCTGACATTCCGCTTGAACTCAGCACGGCTTTCGCCAGCGAAGTGACCGTCAATGACACAGTCATCGCAGTCAACCGCGATGCTGAGAAATATATCCTTATCAAGGGCAACAACCGCAACGGCATACCGCAGACTGTTGACGGAACCTTCAGGCTGCTGCGCGACGGCAAGCTTGTGACCGAAGGCGACTTCACCACCGGCAAGGCCCGCGACCTCGATTTCAGCACCCTGCCTTCAGGCAGCTACAAGCTCGAGTACCAGGTAATCTGGCGCGGCCGCACCATTTCCGGCAGCAGGGAAGTGGCCATGTTCTCTCCTTCCGACACCAAGGTGCCCGTTGAGAGCAAGCTGTTCTTCTATCCGCTCGAGACCGAAGGCGGCATCGAGTTCTTCGTCGGAACCACTGAGGAAGACCTCTATGTCGAGGTTGAGCTTTTCGACCGCGAGAAAAAGCTCTACCGTATGCCGCTGCACTTGACGAACAATGCACGCAGGATCAGCCTGCCCTATCTCGACAAGTACAACGACTGCGTCGAGCTGTCGCTGTTCACAATAAAAGGATGCAAGAGCTACAGCGAAACCCATACTTTCAACCGTCCCGTCAGCCCCACAAGGTTCGACCTGACCATAGAGTCGTTCCGCGACCGCACCGCTCCGGAGACAGAAGAGAGCTTCATCGTGAAGGGACCGGCCAGCGAGCTCACCGTGTCGATCTTCGACGTCACTACCGACCGCTACGGTGCCAATAATTTCTGGTTCTCTCCTTTCCGTGCATATTATACCTACAGTCCTTCGATTTCTACCAACCTCCCCGATGGAAGGGGCAGGCTGTACCACGAGGTGATGGGTTATGGTGCCACCGGTGGAAGGATGCTGAGCCGCAGCGTTTCGATGAACACTATGGCCAAGAACGGAATGGAAGAAGAGATGGAGATGATGGACGATATGATGGTGGTAGAGGAGGCCGCGATGGCTCCCGCTTCAGCCGATATGCAGAGTATGGATGAAGGTGAGCAGCAGGCGGATGTCCGCAGCGACTTCGGCGAGACCATAGCCTTCTATCCACATCTTACCATAGGCGAGGACGGCAGGGCCGAAGTGAAATATACCACCCGACAGGCCTTCGGAACCTTCAGGGTTCTGATACTTGCGCACGACAAGAACCTGCACAACGGCAGTGCAGAGCAGAAGTTCATTGTGCAGAAAGAACTTATGGTGATGCCTTCGCTCCCTCTGTTCGCCACCGAAGGTGACAAGATCACCCTCAAGACCGTGGTTGCCAACGTGGGAGGCCGCGAGATCAAAGGCACCGCACATATCGCCTTCGAGGATGCCGTCACAGGCAAAAAGATAGACCTCGGCACCAAGGACAAGAAGGTTACGCTTGCCGCCGGAGCCCAGAGCGAACTCGAGTGGACGGTGACCGTGCCTGCGGCCCAAAGGATGAACGTGACCATCGACGTCACTGCCGACGGCGTTTCTGACGGCGAGAAGAATGTCATAGAGATAGTTCCCGGCATCAGGGAGATCACCGAGACCGCTTCGTTCGTGATCGGTGGCCCTCACGGCCGCAGCTATTACGAGCGCCAGCTTCAGGACCGCATAGGCGCGAAGGATGCGAAGATCAGATACGAAGAGTACAGCACCCTTGATGCAGTGCGTGCCGCCCTCGTCGCCCCGAAACGTCCGACCAACGACAATATGATCAGCTGGCTCAACGTGCTCTATGTGTCAAAGGTAAGGCAGAAACTGGGCGAAACTGTGGACAAGGACCTCACCGATGCCGCAGTTGCCAAACTGCTCTCGTTGCAGCGCACTGACGGCAGCTTCAGCTGGTTCCCCTGCATGTACGGCTCCGACGTGCTCACGCTGCTCTTCCTCGAGAAGATGAGCCAGCTCGACCGGATGGGAGTCCGTCCCGCAGGTGTCGATGCAAGCGTTCGCAAGGCCCTTCGTTTCATCGACGGCCGCATCGCTTCGATAGCTTCCGTGAAGAACTGGAGCTACACTTCGCTGATCGATTACTTCGAAGTCAGGAGCCACTATCTGGACATCTCGATGTCAGACAAGGTGAAAGACATTTTTAACCAGTTCCTGACAGCATCCGATAAAGACTGGCAGACTCTGTCGATACAGTCAAAGGCCCAGCTCAGCAACACTCTGCTGCGGACCAAGGGCACCGGATTCTGGCGCAGCGCATTCTCCGGCAGGGTGGACAAGCTCATCGCGTCGCTCGTCGACCACGCAGTGAAGAACAGAACAGTCGGCTGCTATTTCCCCAATGCCGTGATGCCTTACCGAGGCCTGATGAGCAATGAAATCTACGCACACGCGGAGCTTCAGGAACTGTTCTGGCTCGTCGGTGAGAAAGAGACCGTCAAGGGTCTGCAGCAGTGGCTGCTCCTCCAGAAGCACAACCAGGCCTGGGAGAGCGATATGGCCACGGCCGACGCAGTGTTCGCACTGCTCACCCACGAAGCCGAGGACCTGCGTCTCGGTGCAGTCTACTATACCTACAAGGCTCCGATGAAGGAAGTCAAGGAGTTCGGCAACGATATGACCGTCAAGCGTACGTTCTGGCGCGACGGCAAGGAGCTTGCCGATGGAGAAGTGCTGCACGTGGGCGACCGCATCGAAGTGCGCTACGACCTGTGGAACGGCGAGAACCGCTCGTTCGTGCAGATCCACGCTATGCGTCCGGCCTGCTTCTATCCCGTGGACGAACGATCATACGGCTCTTCATATTTCTACAAGGAACAGACTGCTTCCGGCACGGAATACTACTACCAGCTGCTGCCGGAGGAAGACACACACCTCGTGGAGTCATTCTACGTGACTCAGGAGGGAGTGTTCGACAAGGGTCTTGTGGAGATGGAGTCGCTCTATGCCCCTGAATACAGGGCCCACACCGCAGGCGGAACGGTAATCAGTGAGTAGGCATATCGTTGATGCGGCGTATCTTCGCACCGAGGGCTGAAAGCCTTTCCTCAATGTTTTCATAACCGCGGTCGATCTGCTCGACGTTGTGGATGATGCTCCTGCCTTCTGCGCCCAGCGCTGCGATCAGCAGTGCGATGCCGGCGCGGATGTCGGGAGACGTCATCTCGCGTCCTTTCAGCTGGCGGGTGTGGTTGTGCCCGATGACGACGGCCCTGTGCGGGTCGCAGAGGATTATCTGGGCCCCCATGTCGATGAGACGGTCCACGAAGAAAAGCCTGCTCTCGAACATCTTCTGATGGATGAGGACGCTTCCCTTGCACTGGGTGGCCACCACCAGGATGACGCTCAGCAGGTCAGGCGTCAGGCCGGGCCAGGGGGCGTCGGCGATGGACATTATGGACCCGTCCAGGAACGATTCAATCTCGTACGAGTCCTGCTCGGGGACATAGATGTCGTCGCCCCTCTGCTCCAGCTTCACGCCAAGGCGGCGGAAGCTCTGCGGAATGATTCCGAGGTTCTCCCAGGAGACGTTCCTGATGGTTATGGAACTCTGGTTCAGGGCCGCCATCCCGATGAAGGAGCCCACCTCGATCATGTCCGGAAGGATGGTGTGCGAGGCGCCGTGAAGCGACTCCACTCCATTGATTGTGAGGAGGTTGGAGCCTATGCCTTCTATCCTGGCGCCCATGGATACGAGCATCCTTGAAAGCTGCTGGATGTAGGGTTCGCAGGCCGCGTTGTAGATTACCGTCTTCCCCTCGGAAAGCACCGACGCCATCAGGATATTGGCCGTTCCGGTCACCGAGGCCTCGTCCAGGAGCATGTAGGTTCCCTTCAGCGACTTACCTTCCGGCAGGCTGAGGTGATAGGCCTTCCGGGTCTCGTCGTACCGGAGTTCGGCGCCCAGTTTCATAAGGCCGTCGATATGGGTGTCCACCCTGCGGCGGCCGATCTTGTCGCCCCCGGGCTTGGGGAAATAGACATGGCCGAAGCGGGTCAGCAGCGGCCCCGCCAGCATCACCGATCCGCGCAGCTTGGCGCACCTGCGTACAAAGTCCACGCTGTCCAGATATTCCTCGTCAAGGTCGTCGGCCCGGAAGGTATACTCTCCCTTGTCCAGCCTTGAAATCTTCACGCCAATCCCTTCCAGCAGCCCCAGAAGGTTCTTTACATCAAGTATTTCCGGCACATTCGACATCCTCACCTCCTCTTTGGTAAGGAGTACGGCGCTTATTACTTCCAGGGCCTCGTTCTTGGCCCCCTGCGGAACAATGCTCCCTCCGAGCTTATGTCCGCCTTCTATTGAAAATGACGACATGGCAGCACCTTCGAAAAAATACAAATTCAAATATACGCAGAAGAATCGACAAAGCAAAACGCACCGGAAGTCAAGGCCCTGCCATATCCCTTGCCCCCGTGGCGCGTAAGTGCCTGGATAAGCTTGGCCAGAAGCATCACATCGCACCTACCTGTTGCCTTCGTTTCCTATCGCTTGTGCACGATGGTGGCATCTGGGGAATCGCCCTTGTTGCCGTACGACGTATAATCCGGCTCCGCCACATAACAATAACGCGGCTCCTTATACTCGTAACCATCTACATATGACAGGGCGGTTTTAACTAAATCCAGATTCAGGCATTCCTCCAACCGGGATATAGTATCCAAAGTCAGATTCTCGGAGCCTTTAAGAAGTTTAGAAATATATTGCGGGGAACAATTCATTCTTTCGGCCAACTCTTTCTGACTCATCTTCAGTTCCGCCAAGCGATGAATAACAGTTAAGGCAATGAAACCTGAATACCTG
>JAEEGK010021382.1_pt1 | contig 13668 bp, 13 predicted proteins | sample 8958771 | NCBI WGS metagenome assembly JAEEGK01 (sample SAMN16246547, study PRJNA631951) | gut metagenome | biome: gut microbiome; feature: rumen; material: SC-attached | host: Bos | place: Iran: Karaj | collected 2018-10 | reverse complement strand
CAGATCACATCCGAGGCGGTATCCGACGAGCAGATGGCGCATGCTGCGGAGCGTTTCCCCGTCCATCCGCCGCAGTGCAAGGAAGAGTACTACTACCGCTCCATCTTCGCCGAGCTATTCCCCAGCGAGAGTGCCGCCCGGGCCGTGCCCAGCGAGGCCAGCGTAGCCTGCAGCACCGCGATCGCCCTGGAATGGGACGCCGCGTTCAAGGGGATGAACGAACCCAGCGGCCGCGCCGTGCTGGGCGTCCACGCTAACGCTTTGGCGTAGGCTGGTGGGAGAATGAGCGGCGGGGACCCTCGGCCTCCAGCCAGTAGGCGTGGTCAAAGGCCTCCCCGGGGAAGGCGAAGGCCCCCGCATGTTCCAGCGTAAACGCCAGATAGGTGATGGGCAGCCCCATCTCCAGGAACATCTTCTCATAGAAGGTCTGCACCTCCCTTACCTCTGCGGGCAAGGGCGTGTCGCTTCCATAGACGTCCTCGCAGGCGGCGAGCACCGGCAGCGCATTGACCTGGCACACGGACCGGGTGTATTCATAGAGATAGCGGGAGTCCGTTTTGAGGTGAACGATCCCGCCGGGAGCCATCATCTGGCGGTAACGCTCCAGGAAAAGCGGCGAACTGAGGCGGCTGTTCTCGGAACCACGCAGCTGCGGGTCGGAGAAGGTGAGCCAGATCTGGGCCACCTCGGCCGGGCCGAAGAACGCGCCGATGAACTCGATGCGGGTGCGGAGGAAAGCCACATTGGGAAGGGCGTTTTCCGTGGCGAACTTGGCGCCTTTCCAGAGGCGGGCGCCCTTGATGTCCACGCCGATGAAATTCATCTCCGGATGCCGCTGGGCCAGGGCGATGGTATAGTCTCCCTTGCCGCAGCCCAGCTCCAGCACGATGGGATGGTCGTTGCCGAACATATCGGCCCCCCAGCGGCCCTTGATGGCATGGTCCTTCAGACGGAGGGCCTTGCTGCCGGGTTCTTTGTCCAGGATGGCCGACGCATCCGGCTGCAGGAGGCAGCGGAAGGTCTCGTTCTCTGCGAATTTCTTCAACTTGCCGTGGCCCATAAATTTCTCACTATTAATTATCAACACGCTGCAAATCACGCCGAACCACCAGTCCCAGACCGCGGTGCGGAATGGTGGCGGGAGCGGTGAAGCGAAGGGTCCACACCCCGGGTTCCCGGGGCACCATGCCTTCGCGGTACGGATGATAGACCGTACGGGAAAAGAAGCTGTCGGTGCCGCTGAGGGGCAGATAGACGGTCTCCCGGAACACGGAATCCGAGGGCGAGCGCCATTCCACCCGGAGCGGGAGGTCCACCAGCGAAGCCATTTCGTCGGCAGGGGCATCGATGCGGGTATAGAGGTCAAAGTTGTAGGCGCGTCCTTCCTGCATGTCCACGGTAAACACATAAGGCCCTTCCCCCCGGATGAAACGCTCCTGAGAGACCGGCTCCCGGCAGGAAAGTGCCGTGAGTACCAGCAAAACGGACAGCAGGACAGCGCGACGCATCATTCCCCCTTTTTGGCTGCGCCGCCGTTTTTGCCCCGGCCCCCTTTCTTGCGGCGCTTCTTGCGGCGCTCGGGGTCGAAGCGGTTGATGGCGTCGTCGCCCACGGCCGAGATGAACTCGGGGGCCGATGCCTCTTCCACCTTGAGGGTGGCGGGCCGCTCGCCGCGGCGGTTCATGGCCTGGATTTCCTTCACCTGGGCCGCCGGCAGCGGGTAGGTCTGCACCAGCGAGCCTTTCTCGTAGGAGAAATAGAGGGTCTCGGCCAGGATGTCGGTCTTCACCAGGAAGGCGGGGCCGTCCTCGAACTCCAGGGGTTCGCTCACGCGCGGGATGCGGGAGAGGGCGTCCATGTAGGCGTCCACCTCGTAGTTGAGGCAGCACTTGAGCTTGCCGCACTGGCCGGCCAGTTTCTGGGGATTCAGCGAGAGATCCTGCGCCCGGGCGGCCGAGGTGGCGATGGATTTGAACTCGGTGATGTAGTTGGCGCAGCACAGTTCCCGGCCGCAGATGCCCAGGCCTCCGATGAGGCCGGCTTCCTGCCGGGCGCCGATCTGCTTCATCTCCACGCGGATGTGGAATTCCTCGGCGAAGTCCTTGATGAGCTGGCGGAAGTCCACGCGGCCGTCGGCGATGTAGTAGAAGATGGCCTTGGTGCCGTCTCCCTGGAACTCCACGTCGCCAATTTTCATTTCCAGGCCCAGGTTGGCGGCCAGCACGCGGGCGCGGATCATGGTTTCCTGCTCCCGGGCAATGGCTTCCTGCCAGCGCTGGATATCGAAGGGACGGGCCTTGCGGTAGATTTTCTTGAGTTCCTGCTTGGTGGGATCCACCCCCTTGCACTTCATCTGACGGCCCACCACGGGGCCTTCCAGCGTCACGATGCCCAGGTCGTGGCCCGTGGCGGCTTCCACCACCACCAGGTCGCCGGTCTTGATGCTCTGGCCCGAGGTATTCACGTAGATGCCCTTGCGGGTATTCTTGAAGCGGACCTCGTAGTAGTCCTTGAACTGCTCCTGGGAAATCCCCTTGAAATAGTCGTACACCTCCAGCTTGCAGCAGCCCCGGCGGTAGGTGATCTCCTGGGCGAGGGTCTGCTCGTCGGTGACCACCGCGCAGCCGCGGAAGCAGTCGAACTGTATGGATTCGTTGGAATAGTCTATCATGCGCGTATATAGAGTTGGTTCACCAGGTCGGTGAACAGGATTTTCTGGTTCACGTTGCGCTCGATCATGAGCAGGGCCTTGTCCAGCTGGGCCAGGGCCATCCGGGGGAAGGCGGGCTTGAGCCGCGCCGCCATGCGCTCGAAAAAGTCCCGTTCCTCTTCCGGCACGGCGACCAGCTGCGGCAGTTTCTGCTGCAGCAGGAAGATGCGCCGGAGGTCGGCCGAGGCCAGCGCGCAGAAGTCCTTCTGGCGTTCGCGGACCTTGAGTTCGGCCACGGCTTCCCCGGTTTCCAGGGCCTTGAGCATATCCTTGGCCACGACGGCGTCCAGCAGGTCGTGGAACAAGTCCCGGAGGCCGCTGTCCCGGGCCGCTTCGGCGGCGTGGACATCGGCCCAGTCGGCCTGCGAGAGCGGCTGGACGCGGAGATGGAGGCAACGGGAGGAGATGGTGACAAGCACCTTCTCCGGGGCATGGGTAATGAGCAGGAAGAGCGTCTGCCGGGGCGGTTCCTCCACCATCTTGAGAAGGGCGTTGGCCGCCTGGGCGTTCATCCGTTCCGGCAGATACACGACCACGCTGCGCCAGCCGCCTTCCACGGCCGACAGGGAGAGGCGTTCCAGCAGGGAACGGGCCTCGTTCACGGAAATGATGCCCTGCTTGCCCTCGATGCCGATGGCCTCGTAGAGCTCGTTCTCGAAGAAGTAGGGCCGCTCCAGCGCCAGGGCGCGGAAGGGCGCGATAAACTGCAGGGAAACCGGCTTGCTCTCGCCGGCGACGGGAAAGACGAAGTGGATGTCGGGATGGATGAGCTTGGCTACGCGGGGCGAGCCGCCGTAGAGCTCTTCCAGGAAATGCAGGGCGATGGGCAGCGCCCCGCCGCCGTCCTCCTCGTGCAGGAGCATGGCATGCGGGATGCGTCCGCTCTGTACCATCTGGTGCAGGGCCTGGACAAGCTCGGTATTCCCTTTGATCTCCATCTTACTGTTTCCTTTGGGCAGCCAGGCGGGCCAGTTCCTGCAGGGCCTCCCGTGCTGCCGAAGCCGGGAAGCTTTCGGTGTAGCCCAGGGCCGCCTGCAGTTCCCGTTCGATCCGTGCTTCGGCCAGGTCGATGCCGCCGCGCGAGAGGACGAAGTCCCGTATGCCGGCGGCCAGCTCCGGCTCATCGGCCACATGGATCATCCGGGAGCGGATGTCTTTTTCTTCCTGCGGCGTGGCCTTTTCCAGCACACACAGCAGCGGAAGGGTGATTTTCTGTTCTTTCAGGTCAATGCCCACGGGCTTGCCGATGCCGGCGGGACTGTCCAGGTAATCGAAGATGTCGTCGCGCATCTGGAAAACCCGCCCCAGCTGCCGGCCAAAGTGCCCGGCGCAGCGGATCTGTTCCTCCGAAGCCGGTGTGGAAAGGGCGCCCAGCAGGGCCGATGCCTCGAAAAGCGAGCCGGTCTTGCAGTGGATGATGCGCAGGTAATCGGCCTCCGAAGTGTCTCCGGACGAGGCTTTCTGCATCTGGAGGAGTTCTCCTTCGGCCAATTGCGACAGCACATCGGAGCAGATGCGCAGCTTGCGGTCGCGGTTTTGCTCCATCTCCAGCAGCAGGGGCAGGGCCCGCACCATCCAGAAATCACCGATCAGGACGGCGGCGCCGCCGCTCAGCAGGCTGGCCACGGTGGGCCGTCCCCGGCGGTCCCGGGCACCGTCCACCACGTCGTCGTGCAGGAGGGAGGCATTGTGCAGCAGTTCCAGGCAGGCGGCCCCGCGGATGCAGTCCTCTCCCCCGCCCCCCAGCACATCGGCCATGAGGAGGGAAAGCATGGGACGCATCATCTTGCCGGGGCGCTCCAGCAGGGAACGGTTGGTAGCATCCAGGAGGGAAACGTCCGTATGGAGTGCCTCCAGGATGCGCCCTTCCACCTGTTTGATGCGCGGGGCCAACTGCGCATGTAAGCCTTCGAATGACATTTATTTCAGGATATCGGCCATGAGTTCCGCCACCGTGGCGGGGAACTGGAGAAGGTCTGCATCGGCACGGCTCATCATGCCGGTGGCTACGTAATGGTCCAGCAGGGCCTTGAGCGGTTCAAAGAAGCCGTTCACGTTCAAGGCATAGAGCTTGCCTTCGTAACGGTCCAGTTTCTTGAGGGTATGGGTCTCGATGAGCTCGTCCAGGGTGCCGATCCCGCCGGGCAGGGCGATGGCGGCACAGGTTCCTTCCCGCATCTTTTCCTTGCGCTCGGCCATGGTGCCGGTCCAGATCGCATCCGTAAGGGAAGCGCTTTCGAGCCCTTTCATAAAACGGGGCAGGACGCCCGTGTGGACGCCCCCGCATGCGGCCGATGCCCGGACGCACTCACCCATAAGGCCACGCTCTCCGCCACCGGAGACGAGGGAAAAACCCGAGGCATGCAGGGCGCGGGTCAGCTCGCGCGCCGCCTCTTTGTATGCAGGATCAATCTCCGATACGGACGAGCAGAATACAACTACTTTGCGTCCGTCCATTAGAAGAAGATGGCCAGGGAAACCTTGATACCGGAATAGTTCTGCACGCCTTTGAAGGAGTCGCCAATTGCGGCCAGGCCTTCTTCGGCCTTGATTTTCTCCCCGTCATAGAGGTTGCCCAGGTTCTTGAACCACTGCACGGAAACCTGCAGATGGTCCAGCAGCTCGATGCCGCCGCCAATGCCGAAACCGTATTCCAGCTTGTTCTTTACCCGGTTCAGGGCCTCGCTGTCCACGTTGTCCAGGTTCTCCGAACCGGTGACGGCATAGCCCACGAAGGGCTCCAGCACCACGTACGGACGGAAGGCCAGCAGGTCCAGGCCGGCCTGGATGCCCAGCGAAGCCTCCACGAAGCCGGTCTTGGTGTTCAGGGAGCTGAAGAAGGTCTCGGAATCGCTTTCCGTGAGTTCGGCCCCTTTCATCTGATACACCAGGGTGGGTTCCAGCACCAGGATGGAACCGGATTCCACCTTGTAGGACACACCGGCATGGTACAGGCTCACGTTCTTGAAGTTGGATATGACGTCTTCCTGGTTGATGGCGGTATTGGAGGAGGTGAAACCACCGATGATACCAAGCTGGGCGTGGGCGGCCGTCATACCGGCCACCAGCAGGGCGATGACAGAAAACAGTTTTTTCATATCACGGATATTTTACAGGTTTTGCTTGATGCGGTCGGCCAGGGCGTTCTTGGGCATGGCGCCCACGGTCTTGTCCACCACCTGCCCGTTCTTGACAAACAGCAGGGTGGGGATGTTCATGATGCGGTAGCGGGCGGCGATTTCGTCGGCGTCGTCCACATTCACTTTCACGACGGTGATCTCCTGGGCCATTTCCTCTTCCAGTTCGTCCAGGATGGGGGAAATCATGCGGCAGGGGCCGCACCAGACAGCCCAGAAATCTACGATGACCAGCTTGCTGTCCTGCAGCAACTCGTCAAAATTGGTATTGGTTGCAACTTTTGCCATAATTTATAAGCTATTTCTTGCAAATATAGCCATTTTTTCCAATAATTTACAGGGCCTCCTCCACCGGAAGGACCCAGGCGCGAAGACCCAGGTCGGCGTTGGCGGCATCGGTTTCCCGGAGGGCCTGCATGAGCGGTCCCGCGAGGGCGCTGTCCACCACCGTAAAGATGGCGTGGTTCTGCGTGGGCCAGGCATGGGAGCCCAGGTGCGGCTCGCCGTTCTCGCTGCCGCGGCCGCCCACTTCTTCCCACACGGTATAGCCCCGCTGGCCCAGTTTCTCCAGCAGCTCCACAATCTCCTGATTGTAGGCCTGATTATATGCTACAAAGATTGCTTTCATACTTTACGGGCTTTACGTTTTTCGCGGCGCTCACAGAGCGCGCAGTACAATACGGGGATGAGCACCAGGGTGATGAGGGTGGAGATGCTCAGACCCCAGGCCACGGTGGTTCCCAGGCCGTTCCAGAGTTCCGAGCCTTCGCCCCGGCCCAGGGCCATGGGCAGCATGCCCAGGACGGTGGTGAGGGTGGTCATGAGGATGGGGCGCAAACGGCTCCGAGCCGCCGTCAAGGACGACTCGCGCACGCTCATGCCCCGCTCCTGGCACAGGATGGTGTAGTCGATGAGCACGATACCGTTTTTCACCACGATACCCAGCAGGATGATGATACCCACCATGGACATCATGCCGATGGCCATGTTCCCCAGCATATTGCCCAGGGCCACGCCCGTGAAGGCGAAGGGGATGGAGAACATGATGACGAACGGTCCCAGGAAGGACTCGAACTGGGAAGCCATCACCATGTACACCAGGATCACGATGAGGGCCACCAGCAGCAGCAGGGAGCCGAACATCTCCTGCTGCTCTTCATAGTCGCCGCTGATGGCGTAGGACAGTTCCGGCGGAAGCGGATTGTCGGCCAGGATGGCGTCAATGCTCTCCACGGCTTCCGACAGGGCCGTTCCCCGGGCCACCAGGCCGGTGGCTGAGATGTAGCGCTCGCGGTTCTTGCGCTGGATGGTGGGCGGCACCTTGGATTCCACCACGCGGCCCAGGTCGCGCACGCGGATTCCCTGCCCGGCGGCATTATAGACCAGGATGTTCTCGATGTCGTCCATGCTGCGGCGGAACTCCGGCGCATAGCGCACGCGGATGTTGTACTCGTCGCCGTCCTCGCGGTAGAAGGATCCCACGGCACCGCTCATGGCGGCCGATACCGCCGCGGCGGCGGTGGTGGAAGAAAGGCCGTTGAGGGCCAGTTTCTCGCGGTCGAAGTCCACCTCGTACTCGGGCGTATAGTCGTCGCGGCCCAGGAGCACCTGCGAGAAGCGGCCGGAGGCCATCATCTGCTGGCGGTAGGTCTTGGCCCAGCGCTCCGTTTCCTCGAAATCGTAGCCGTAGATTTCCAGCACCACGCGGGATGCGCCGCCCATGCCCATGCCGCCTTCCGTCACATTGGCCTTCTTCAGTTCCGGGAAGAGGCGCAGGTCGGCGCGCACCACATCGGCAATCTCGGAGGTGGTGCGGAAGGGGATCCCCTTCTCCCGGGCCAGCGCCCGGCGTTCCGTGGCGGTGTGCACGTTGATGTTGAAGGAGATGATGTAAGTGCCGTTCGAACGCATGTTGGCCCAGGTGTTGTCGGCATCGGCCTGGCCGAAGTTGTAGCTCATCACCTTGATTTCCGGCACGTCGGCGCGGATCTTGGCGTAAATCTCGGCCGCCACGTCGCGCGTGACGTCCTGCGCCGTACCGATGGGCAGTTCGGCCGATATGCTCACCCGGCCCTGGTCCTGCGTGGGAAAGAACTCCGTCTTCATGCGGGGGGCATAGATGGCGAGCACCACGCCGAAGATGACAAAGGCCGTGGAAAGCACGATGAGCTTGTGACGCATGCACCAGGCGATAAAACGCGAGTATGTCGCCGAGAGACCGTCCAGGAACTTGTTCACGGGCATGAACAGGATCTCATGGAACTTGTTGGTCTTGTGGTCTTTCTTGAGCAGCAGGGCGCAGAGCATGGGCACCAGCGTGAGGGCCGCCGTGGTGGACACGATCATGATGATGCTCACAATCCAGCCCAGCTGGCGGAACATCAGGCCGGTCATGCCCTTGATCATGGTGAGGGGCAGGAACACGCACAGCATGGTGAGCGTGGAGGCGATGACCGAGATACCTACCTCGGCGGTGCCGTGCACGGCCGCCTCGCGGGGCTTCTCCCCGCGCTCGATATGCGAAGTGACGTTCTCCAGCACCACGATGGCATCGTCCACCACCATGCCGATGGCGATGGACAGAGCGCTCATGGAAATGATGTTCAGGGTGTTCCCCGTGAAGAACAGGTACATGAGCGAAGCCAGCAGGGCGATGGGGATACTGAGCACCACGATGAGGGTTCCGCGCCACCGGCCCAGGAAGAGGAAGACCACCAGCATCACCACCAGGAAGGTGATGAGGATGGTTTCCATGAGGGAGCGGATGGTGTTGAGGATGTTGGTGGAGGAGTCCACCACCGTATTGATCTTGATGTCGGAGGGCAGGTTGGGCTGGAGCTTGGCCAGGGCCTTCTTCACCTCCCGGATCACGTTCACCGTGTTATAGCCCGACTGCTTCTGGATGATGATCTGGGCACCGCGGGTCCCGTTGGTATAGGACTCCTGCGAGCGCTCTTCCAGCCCGTCTTCCACGCGGGCCACATCCTTGAGGTACACGGCGTTGCCACCCTTGTAGCCCACCACGATGTCCAGCAGTTCCCGGGGGTCGCTGAACTCTTTCTTGATGCGCAGGGCATAGGTGTTGGAGCCAATATCGATGCTTCCCGACGGCACGTTGCGGTTCTCGGACGCGATGATGGCCGACAGGGAACTGAGGCTGATGCCATAGGCTTCCAGCTTGGAAGGGTCGCAATAGACCTTGATTTCCCGGTTGGGGGCGCCGCTCACGGAAACAGTACCCACGCCGGACACGCGGGCCAGCGGGGTGGCCACGCGGTCTTCCAGGATCTTGTCCAGGGCGCTCACGCTCTGGCTGGCCGTACAGGCCAGGATCATGATGGGCATGTCGTCGGCGCTGAACTTGAAGATGGTGGGGTTGGTGGCCCCGTCCGGGAGCGAGGACTTGATCATGTCCAGCTTGTCCCGCACGTCATTGGTGGCCACCTCGATATCCACGCCGTACTGGAATTCCAGGGTGAGGAGCGACACGTTCTCCCGCGACGAGGAGCTCACGTTCTTGAGGTTGGCGATGGAGTTGAGGGAGTTCTCCAGCAGCTTGGTGAGGTTGGTTTCCACATCTTCCGCGCTGGCGCCCGGATAGGAACTCATCACCATGATGGTGTTGGACTCCATGTCCGGGAAATTGTCCACGGGCAGCTGCACCAGGGAAAAGACACCCAGGATGGCGAAAGCCAGGAAAACCAGGGCGGTAGTGACGGGCTTGTCAACCGCTGTTCTATAGATGCTCATAGGCAGCTACTTGTTTAATACATTGACGCTTACGCCATCTTTCAGGGCCGACTGGCCTTTCACCACCACCTGCTCGCCGCCGGAAAGGCCTTCCAGGATCTCGTAGGTATTGTCCAGGTGGCGTCCCAGGGTGACGGGGCAGAAGGAAACCGTCCCGTTATCCTGGAGCAGGTACACGAAGCGCTGGCCGGTGCCTTCCATGCGCACTACGGCCTGGTCGGGAATCACCACATGCTGCCGGGAGCCGAAGTCCACCGTCACGCGGGCGTACATGCCCGGACGGAGCACCCGGTCGGTGTTGGGCACCACCACCTCCACCTTGAAGGTATGGGTGGCGGCATCCATGGTGGGATACAGCCTTTCCACCTTGCCGGTGAAGGTCTTGCCGGGAAGGGCATCGGCCGTGAGCCGCACCTTGTCGCCTTTTTTCACCTTGGTGTATTCGCTCTCCGACACCCCCACGCGCAGTTTCACGGGCACCACCTGCTGTACGGTAAAGAGCGGGGCGCTCAGGGAGAACATGTCGCCGGCGTCAAAGTTGCGGGCGGTGACAAAACCGGTGATGGGGCTGCGCAGGACGGTGTTTTCCAGCACGTTCTGGTAATTGGTACGGCGCACTTTGTAGGCCAGTTCGGCCGTTTCGAAATCACTCTTCGAGACGCCGCCTTCCTCATAGAGGCTCTTGAGACGGGCATATTCGGCCTCGTCGTTCTGGATCTGGAGTTCCAGCTGCTCCAGCTGGAGGCGGTCCATCTCGGCCAGGACCTGTCCCTTGGAGACGTAGTCCCCCACTTCCACGTTGATCTTGCGGATGCGGCCTCCGCTCTGGGGCATGATATTGTTCACGGCATAGGCCTCCACGGAGGTGGCATAGGTGCTCTCCTGCGGGACGTCCTGCACGAGGGCCTCTGTGACCTCTACGTTGGGGACGGCGGCGGGAGCGCCGGGGGCACCGGGTGCGGCTGTTTTCGAAGTGTTTCCGTTCCCGCACGAGGCCAACACCAGCAAGGCGGGAATCAGGGCAATCTTGGTTCTCATATCGTTACTTTTCTTCTGATGCAAAATCATAGCCCAGGACCTGCTCCAGGCCGGCTTTGGCCACCACGAAATTATAGACGGCCTGCGCCGCCTGCAAACGGGTCTGGGTGAGGGTGAGTTCGGTATTGTTCAGGTCGGTGAGCGTGCTCCGGCCCACCTTGTAGCTCTTGGAGGCAATGTCGTAGGCTTTCTCGGCCGTCTCGATGGCGTCTGCGGCGGCGTCATAGGATTTCATGGCCGTCTCCATGGTCTGCAGGCTCTGGCGGATGCCAATCCGGAGCTGGCGTTCGGTCTCCCGGCGCTGGAGCTGGAGTTCATCGGCCTGCACGCGCGACTGCTTGATGGCGTGATAGCGCTGTCCGCCGGAGAAAATGGGGATGGACAGGTTCAGGCCCACGTAGGAATAGGGCGTCCAGCGGTACTCGCTGAACTTGAAGTCGTTCGTCATGGCGTTGTAGCTGTAGGCGAAAGACAGGTTCAGGGACGGTAGGTAGGCGTACTGCTGCATGCGGATGGTCTTGGCCAGCTGCTGGGCCTGCATGTCCAGCTGCCGGAGGGCGCTGTTTCCGTCCAGCGGGGCCTCTTCCCCTTCGTGCAGGGTACGGAACATGTCCTGGGCATATTCGGCCAGGTTGCCGGACACGTCAATGGCCCGTTCCAGGTCAATGCCCATCACGGCCTTGAGCTGCCACAGGGCCAGCAGGACGCTGCTCTCGGCATTGTACACATTGGGAACGGCGGCCGCCACGCTGCTCTTGGCACGGGTGAGGTCCAGTTCCGAGGCTTTCTGGGCGTTGTATTTGAGTTCCGTCTGCCGGAAGTTTTCCAGGGCGTTCTCATACACGCTCTTGTACACCTGGAAGGCTTCCTTGGCAAGAAGCACGGCGTAGTAGGCCTGTTTCACGGAGGTTACCGTGCCCAGGCGCGACTCGCGGGCCTTTTCCACGGCCAGCTCCACCTGGTCGGCCGACAGGGAGATGCTCTCCCAGAGCTGGGCGTTCACCAGGGGCATGGCCGCGCTGACGCCCACGCTGAAGGTATTCAACCGGCCCACCTCAAAGCCGTCGGAGGCCGATTTGCCGCTGTCTTCCACCGGCGCCGGAACATAGGGCTGGATGGCCCCGGGGTGCTGGGCCATGAGCTGTTCCAGGTAGTAGTAGATGGGCTCCATCATGCTGCTGTACATGCCGGCCATGCCGCCGCCTTTTTCGTCGTCGGAACTGCCGCCCATGTACATCACCTGCTTTTTGATGGTGCGCTGGTAGGAGCCGGAGCCGCTCACCTGGGGGAAAAGCGCCGCGTAGGTACCCTTATGGGCATACTCCTGCCGCTGCACTTCCAGGTCGGCCACTTTGACCGAGGTGTTTTCGGAAAGGGCGATGCGGATGGCGTCCTCCAGCGAGAGAACCAGCGTCGTGTCCCCCGCAGGCCGCTCCGTGCCCTGATATTGCGCCCGCGCCGCCACAGGAACCCGCAGCGCCAGCATAAGGAAAAACTGCTTCACCTTCAAATGCATACAAACCATAAATATAAGCGGACTCCTGGCTACAAAAATCAAGCCAAAATAAATATCTTTAAAAAGGTCAACCGCGTCCCTCCGTGGCAGTTTTACAGATACGAAAAAACGCGCCTGCGGGGGCGCGTTGAGGAGCTGGAAACCTGCCGAAGTATTAGTCGTTCAGCGGTTTGGCGTAATGGGTGGCCTCTTTCTTCTTCGGGGCGGAGGCGGGGGGAACTGCGAGGACACCCTGGCGACGCTTGCAGGCATACACCAGGAAGCCGATGCCCAGCAGGATGAAAGGAATGCTGAGGAGTTGCCCCATATTGAGGAGCATATTGGCCTCAAACTCCACCTGGTCGTTCTTGATGAACTCGATGAGGAAGCGGCTGCCGAAACAGACAATCATGAACAGCCCCACGAAGCTGCCGCGATAGAGTTTGTGCGCCTTTTTCCAATAGAGGAACCACAGAAGCAGGCCCAGCAGAAGATACGTGCCGGCCTCGTAGAGCTGGGTGGGATGACAGGGTACCGTCTCCCCGTTGCGCTGGAAGACAAAGCCCCAGGGAAGCTGCGTAGGCCCCCCGTAGATCTCTGAGTTGAAGAGGTTTCCCAGGCGGATGAAACAGGCAGCGAAAGAAACGGGAATGACAAGATGGTCCAGCACCCAGACAAAGTCGAAACCGTTGGCGGGGCCATATTTACGGGCATACCACCAGATGCCCAGGATGATGGCGATGGTGCCGCCGTGACTGGCCAGGCCCCCTTTCCAGGGCATGAAAATCTCCCAGAATCCTGCCCAGCTGCCCAGGTAGTAGTCTGGCTGATAGAACAGGCAATGGCCCAGGCGGGCGCCCACGATGGTGCAGATCAGAAGCATGTACAGCATGGGGTCCAGCAGGGCCTCATTGATTTTTTCCCGACGGAAAAAACTGCGCATGATGAACCAGCCCAGCACAAAGCCGCCCACGAACAGGAGCGAGTACCACCGGAGTTCGAACCCGCCCAGATGCAGGATGACCGGGTTGATATTCCAATTGACAATCAAATATTCCATAAAAAAACCAATTAGCGTTTCAGGCGAACATAGATGGAAAGCGGCAGCGCTTTGCCAAAAGAGTCGTTCAGGGCCAGCTCGCCGGAAGTCATTTCCTGGAAGCGGCCCTGAAAGGCTTCCCGCACCACCGTTTCTCCCAGGGCGGCGCTGTAGCCATTAGAGTAGAGGTTCAGGACCATGAAGGCATCCCGTTCGGACAGGATGGCCGCCACGTTGCGGAGCAGGCCGAACAGGAGCTCGTCCAGTTTCCATTTCTCGCCGTCGGGACCGTGTCCGTAGGCCGGGGGGTCCAGAATAATGCCGTCGTACTTATTGCCGCGCCGGGCCTCGCGGGTGGCAAACTTGAGGGCATCCTCCACCACCCAGCGAATGCCGTCCAGGCCGCTCCGCTCCATGTTTTCGCGGGCCCAGGTGACCACCTGGCGCACCGAGCCCAGGGGCGTGACATCGGCCCCGGCACAGCGGGCGGCGAGGGAGG
>JAEEGK010021380.1_pt1 | contig 13669 bp, 10 predicted proteins | sample 8958771 | NCBI WGS metagenome assembly JAEEGK01 (sample SAMN16246547, study PRJNA631951) | gut metagenome | biome: gut microbiome; feature: rumen; material: SC-attached | host: Bos | place: Iran: Karaj | collected 2018-10 | reverse complement strand
GACCATTTTGTGTCATCGACAAGAACGTTGTCATTGGCAACAACAATAAGTTCCTGAATAATGTCACCATCCACTATGGTGCTCGCATCGGAAACGGCAACGAGTTCTTCCCGGGAGCCAGCATCTCTACAAAACCTCAGGATTTGAAGTTTCAAGGCGAGGATACCATTTGCGAGATAGGAGACAACAACTCTATCCGCGAGAATGTCACCATCAGTCGCGGAACAGCCTCTAAAGGCAAGACCGTGGTGGGTAATGGAAATTTGCTGATGGAGAATATGCACGTGGCTCACGACTGCGTGATAGGCAACGGCTGCATCATCGGCAACTCGACAAAGTTTGCCGGTGAGGTGGAGGTTGAAGACTATGCCATTATCTCGGCTACCTGCCTGTTCCACCAGTTCTGCAAAGTGGGCAGCTACATCATGTTCCAAGGCGGATCACGCACTTCGCAGGATATCCCTCCCTACGTCATTGCCGGCAAGGAACCCGTGCGCTATGCCGGTGTCAATCTCATCGGACTGCGCCGTCGCGGTTTTTCTACCGAGACCATCGAGGCTATCCATGATGCCTACCGCATCATCTATTCCAAGGGTGTCCTGAAGGATGGCATTGCCGAGGCACGCGCTATCTACCCCAATTCGAAAGAGGTGGAGTATATCTGTTCGTTTATTGAGAACTCCAAGCGCGGAGTGATACGATAGGTTAATGGTCAATGGTTAATGGTCAATGGTCAATAGTTAAGGGGTAAGGTGTGGCTACTCTTGTTGTCATAACAGGACCGACGGCTGTCGGAAAGACGGCGCTCTGCATTAAACTGGCAAAGCACTACGGTATTCCGATTATCAATGCCGACTCGCGGCAGATATACCGTGAACTGCGCATCGGTACGGCAAGTCCCTCTGACGAGCAACTTCGTGAGGTGAAACACTATTTCGTTGGAAGCATCGGTATCGACGATTACTATAACGCCTCGCTCTACGAACAGGATGTGCTACGAGTGCTTGACGAACAGTTCTGTCATTCGCCCATCCAACTGCTGACCGGTGGCAGCATGATGTACATCGACGCTGTCTGCAATGGTATCGACGACATTCCGACCATCCGCGACGACATCCGCAACGAGATGAAGCGACGCTACGCCGAAGAAGGACTTGAAGCCCTTTGTGCCGACCTGCAACGACTCGACCCTGAGCACTATGCAGTAGTGGACCGTAAGAACTACCGCCGCGTAATCCATGCACTGGAGATTTGTTACCAGACAGGCCAGACGTACACGTCGTTTCGTAAACAGGAACGCAAGCAACGACCATTTCGCATCGTCAAAATCGGACTCAATAGCGAACGCGACGAACTCTATCAGCGCATCAACAGCCGTGTTGACCAGATGATGACCGACGGACTGCTCGACGAGGCACGCTCACTCTACGATAAGCGGTCGAACAATGCGCTCAATACGGTGGGATATAAAGAGATGTTTGCTTATCTCGACAGCACATGGACTCTTGACGAGGCCATAGAGCGCATGAAGGGCAATACCCGTCGCTATGCCCGCAAACAACTTACGTGGTTCCGGCGCGACACCGAGATGCAATGGTTCCACCCCAAACAACAGGAAGATATCTTGAACTACATATCTAAATATGAATAAATACATCAAAATGATATGCCAGTCAGCTAAGCGCTTCTGGCAGTGGTATAAGGGATTGTATAAGGGACGCCGGTGGTACACCAAGACGGGCGTCGGGCTGGTCTCTTTCATTGTGGCCTTCATGCTCTACCTTTTCATGGTTGACATTAATTTCCTGTGGCTCTTCGGCAAGTCGCCGTCGCTGACCACCATCATGAATCCAAAGAATCCCCAGGCTTCTGAGCTATACAGTGCCGACAACGTGCTGATTGGTAAATACTTCAGCGAAAACCGCACACCCGTCAGTTACGAAGAGGTGAACCCCATGTTCTGGCGTGCACTGATTGACACTGAGGACGAACGTTTCTATCAGCATTTCGGTATTGATTTCCAAGCCGTCTTCGCAGCACTGAAAGACTATGTGGTACACCATGATGCCCGTGGCGCTTCGACAATCACTCAGCAGTTGGTCAAGAATATGTTCCGTGTCCGCACAGAGTACTCTACCGGTCTATTGGGCTATATCCCAGGTGTTAAGATGCTCATCATGAAGAGCAAGGAGTGGATTACTGCCGTCAAGATTGAGATGTTCTTCAATAAAAAGGAGATACTGACGATGTATGCTAATACCGTTGATTTCGGTTCTAACGCCTTCGGAATTAAGACGGCTGCCAAGACCTATTTCGGCACTACACCCAGTCACCTCACCACCGACCAGTGTGCCATTCTTGTGGGACTGCTCAAGGCTACCACTTATTATAATCCTCGCATCAACCCGAAGAATTCCTTTGACCGCCGTAATGTGGTGCTCAACAACATGTTGCTCCATAAGGACATCAATCGTCAGGCTTACGACACACTGACGCAGAAGCCTATCGACCTCGATTACAGTGTCGAGAACAACTATGACGGACAGGCACTTTACTTCCGCGAAGCTGTCAAATCGGAATTGCAACAGTGGTGCCAGGAAAATGACATCGACCTCTATCGCGATGGTCTGAAAATCTATACCACCGTCGATACCCGAATGCAGCGCTATGCTGAGGAGGCAGTCATCAAGCAGATGAAGATTATCCAGAAGAGTTTCGACAACCACTGGCTCGGACAGAACCCCTGGCGCGACGAACGCGGACAGGAGATTCCCAACTTCATTGAGAATATTGCCAAGCGCCTACCTTATTATAAATATCTCTCGCAGAAATTTGACGGCAACCAGGACTCTATCAACTACCACTTGAATTTGCCCCACCCCGTCAAACTTTTCGATTACGAACAGGGATTCATTGAACGTGAGATGTCAACACTCGACTCCATTCGCTACATGGAGCATTTCATGCACTGCGGATTTGTGGCAATGGAACCACAAACCGGTCATGTGAAAGCTTGGGTGGGCGACCTCGATTTCAAAACGTGGAAATATGATAAGGTGACGGCCATGCGCCAGCCCGGTTCTACCTTCAAACTCTTTGTCTATACCGAGGCTATGAACCAAGGTCTCACACCTTGCGACCGCCGTGTCGACTCCTACTTTGCCATGAAAGTCATGGACAAGGGCAAGGAAGTGACATGGGCACCCACCAATGCCAACGGCTACTTCACCGGCGACTCCATGCCGCTGAAGGCTGCCTTCGCACAGAGTATCAACTCCGTAGCCGTCAAGCTCGGCCAGGAGGTGGGCATCGAACGTATTGTCAATACCGCCCACGCCATGGGCATCAAGTCGAAGCTCGACCCTACCCCGTCGCTAACCCTTGGTTCCAGCGATGTCAACCTACTGGAACTGGTCAACGGCTATGCCACAGTAGCCAACGACGGCAAGATGCATGAGCCGGTGCTTGTCACCCGCATCCTCGATCGTGACGGCAACGAGATATATACCGCTCCCACCGAGGAACGCCAGGCCATCCCTTACAAGAGTGCCTACCTCGTTCAGCAGCTGCTGTTAGGCGGTCTGCGCGAACCCGGCGCCACGAGCATGAGTCTCTGGGGCTATGTCGGCAAGTTCAGCGACAGCGAGTTTGGTGGCAAGACGGGAACGTCGAACAACCACTCCGACGCCTGGTTTGTGGGTGTCAGTCCACGACTGGTTGCCGGTGCCTGGGTCGGTGGCGAATACCGTTGCATCCACTTCCGTACCGGCCAGCTCGGACAGGGTTCGCGAACGGCATTGCCCATCTGCGGCTACTTCTTTGAGAGTGTGCTGGGCGACCCGGCTTTCAAGGATTATCGCGCCAAGTTCGGCAAACCAAAGGATGACGCCATTCGTGCCGATATGTACACCTGTGCCAGCTACTACATGCGCCGCGACACAGACTCGCTGGCCATCGACAGTCTGGCTACTGAGGAAGAGATGGAAATGGTGCTCGACGAGTTCGGCAACATGATTGCAAAGCCCAAGGAGCATCACGAGGATGCCAACCAGCAGCCCCAGCCCGACGAGCCGCAGGTGGCAGAAGAACCGAAAGAATTGTAAACTATGGGTAAGGAAAAGACAAGAATCAAGGATATTGCCGAGCGCGCCGGTGTCTCGGTAGGCACCGTAGACCGCGTGCTCCATAACCGTCCCAACGTGTCGCCCAAGGCACTGGAGAAGGTGCAGAAAGCTTTGGAGGAGATGGACTACAAGCCCAACATGTACGCCTCAGCACTGGCTTATAATAAGGAATATACCTTTTATAGCATCATCCCCAAACATGAGTCTGAAGCTTATTGGGAAGAGGTTGAAGAGGGTGCTATGGCCTGCTGCGAGCGTTACCGCGACTTCCGCATCTCCAACAAGGTGTTCTACTACAACCGCTTCTCGCCTGAGACCTTTGCCAAGGTCATGAACGAGGTGCTGCGCAACAATCCTGACGGTGTCATCGTTGTACCGTCGGTCATCAACGTCACCCGCAAGTACACCGACCAGATGCACGAACGCAACATTCCCTTCATCCTGCTCGACTCTTACATGCCCGACCTCAAGCCGCTGTCGTTCTTCGGTCAGGACTCCTTTGCCTCAGGCTATTTCGCCGCCCGCATGCTCATGATGATGGCTCCCAAGGAAACCGACATCATGCTCATGAAGCAGATGCGCAACGGCAATGTGGCATCGAAGCAGCAGGAGAACCGCGAGACGGGATTCCGTCACTACATGCACGACCACTTTCCATCGGTCAACATCCACGAAGTGAATCTGTCGCTTGACGTCAAGCGCGAACAGTACGACAAGATTCTCAGCGACTTCTTCGCGTCACACCCGAAGGTACACCATTGCATCACCTTCAACTCGAAGGCCCATCTCGTGGGCGACTTCCTGCTGAAGTCCAACCTGCGCAACATTCAGATCATGGGCTACGACATGGTGCCAAAGAATGCCGAGTGTGTGCGTCAAGGCAGCATTTCTTTCCTCATCGCCCAGCATGCCTACATGCAGGGCTATGCCTGTATCGACACCCTCTTCCGCGCCATTGTGCTCAAGAAAGAGGTCGACCCCGTCAACTACATGCCCATCGAGCTGCTCTCAAAGGAAAACATCGACTATTATAGACGTAAAAACATAGGATAAACTAAAACAAAACAAAACAATTATGGAACAAGCTACATTCTTAAAGATTAATCCCGCCGATTCTGTCGTTGTATGCCTCGCTGCCAAGAAGCAGGGCGATATCATCGAGGTCGACGGCAAGTCAATCATCGTGAACCAGGACACCCCTGCCGGTCACAAAGTGCTCATCAAGGACGTCCGCGAGGGCGAGGACATCATCAAGTACGGCTACCCCATCGGCCATGCCCGGCAGGACATGAAGGCCGGCGACTGGGTGAACGAAAACAACCTGAAGACCAATCTCTCAGGAACCCTTGAGTACACCTACAACCCCGTGGACGAACCGCTGAAAATCAAGAATGAAGGCCGCACCTTCAAAGGCTATGTCCGCAAGAACGGCGACGTCGGCGTGCGCAACGAAATCTGGATTGTACCCACCGTCGGCTGCGTCAACGGCATTGCCGAGAACCTGGCCCACCGTCTCATGATGGAGACAAAGGGCAAGGGCGTTGACGCCATCTGGACGTGGCACCACAACTACGGCTGTTCACAGCTCTCCGAAGACCACGAGAACACCCGCAAAGTGCTGCGCGACATCTGCCTGCACCCCAATGCCGGTGGTGTGCTGGTGCTCAGTCTGGGATGTGAGAACAACCAGCCCGAGGACTTCATGGCCATGTTAGGCGACTACGACAAGAGCCGCATCAAGCTGCTGGTTACCCAGCGTGTCGAAGGCGACGAGATAGAAGCCGGTATGGCTATTCTTCGTGAGCTCTACGCCCAGGCCAAGCAGGACAAGCGCGAAGAGGTCCCCGTTTCTAAGCTGCGCGTCGGCTTGAAGTGCGGCGGCTCCGACGGCTTCAGTGGCATCACCGCCAACCCGCTCGTCGGCGAGTTCTCCGACTGGCTTGTGGCACAGGGCGGCACCAGCGTGCTCACCGAGGTTCCCGAGATGTTCGGCGCTGAGACCATCCTCATGAACCGTTGCGAGACGCCCGAGCTGTTCCAGCAGACCGTCTCGATGATCAACAACTTCAAGAACTACTTCCTCTCGCACGGCGAACCCGTAGGCGAGAATCCTTCTCCCGGCAACAAGGCCGGCGGCATCTCCACCCTCGAAGACAAGGCCCTCGGCTGCACACAGAAATGCGGCAAGGCACCCGTCAGCGGTGTCATGGAGTATGGCGACCGCCTGCAAGCCAACGGTCTGAACCTGCTCTCCGCCCCCGGCAACGACCTCGTAGCCTCTACGGCCCTGGCCTCATGCGGCTGCCACATCGTGCTGTTCACTACTGGTCGCGGCACACCCTTCGGCACCTTCGTGCCAACCATGAAGGTCGCCACCAATCCTGTGCTGGCCAAGAACAAGCCCCACTGGGTGGACTTCTCTGCCGGACAGCTCGTCGAGGGCCGCACCATGCAGGAGCTCGTGCCCGAGTTCATCGACAAGGTGCTCGCCGTTGCCTCTGGTGAAAAAGCCCGCAACGAGGAGAACGGCTATCGTGAGATTTCCATCTTCAAGAACGGTGTCACACTATAATGGATATTATTCAACGAAACATAGAGCGGCTGGTGTACAGCGACAGTAGCGAGCGCGAAGCCATTGAGCCCATGACCGAATGGAAGTGGCAGAAGCTCTACAAGACGGTCTGCCACTACGGCATCGGGCCGTGGGTGGCTGACGGCATGAGGGTGTATGAGGAAGACTTCTTCCTCAACCCCTCCCCTGTCCTGCGCCAGCAGCTGCTCGACCTCGCCGGCGAGAAGAACCCCAACGTCCTGGCGAGATACGAGTTACAGATTAACCGCGCCATCAGTCCGATTCATCAGCTCAGTCCGCAGTCCCTGCGGGCCTATGCCACCGACTTGATCAGCAACATCAAGAACATCGAGGAATAAACGTGTATGGCATGAATGGCCATTCATGGGGAGGGGAAAGAAATGGCCATGATTGCGACGCCACACTCTGCTTGCAGAGAATGGCCACTATTTTTAGGGGGGAAAGAAATGGCCAGAAATGATCCAGAAATTATAAGAAATAATATTTTATCACGACCATTTTACTTTATCACCTATTCTTATATTTATCAAGAATTAGAGAATTATAGAGGTTGCAAGCGACCTAGATTGCAACGCCACACTTCGTACCATTAGGTCGAAGAATGTAGAGATGAGGCTGTGCGTCACCAATTCTCTAAATTCAAAGCATCTTTAGATGCACTCTCTAAATAAAAATTCTCTAATTCTCTAATTCGTGATAAAAAACAAAGACGGGAACCTCGTCTGCACGGAGCAGGCGTGGTGAGAGGACGGAGCGGGCGGGGTGAGAGGACGGAGGAAACGAGAGGTTTGCAGGGAGGAAACTGTGGGTTTACTGGCAGGAAAGTCATGCAGGGCGCCCGCTCAACAAATGCAGAGCGCCCGCCAAACAATCGTTGGACGGGCGCTCGGTATATGCGGAGCGAGGGGTCGGCATGCATTTTGGATGATAGTTTTAATTTGAAAGCGAAAAGCATGCACAATCCTTTCCTGATGCAAAGATACAAAAAAAATGGCGAAAATGCAAGGATTTCGCCATATTTTTTTATGAGACGATTACAATATAGGGGGGACCACCTTGTTCTTCACCGATACTCACATACGTCTGGACATCATCCTTACCCATATTAGCAACAATTTATCATAACTATATAACATGGATGATCTGCTCCATTTAACAATTCTCTTGCCACTATGAGGAGAGAGTTCGGAGAGTACAACAAGATTCTAATGAGAATATATCACAGAGAACAGAATAGAAATAAATTTGTCCTTAGCAAAAAAATCATCAAGAGTGGTGGCTATCTCAGATTTTATGCTTACCTTTGCTACGCAGTTTTGCAGTCAAATGGAACATACAAATGAAGCAGACAATATACCTCATATTATTATGTACCCTGCTGGTTCTTACAATGGGTTGCACGGGTAATGGAACGTCAAATGACGTGAAGGCAAAAGCCGCATGGCATCAGTATAGCGAAGCACACAAGGCAAAAGACCTGAAGCGGATTTTGGCCATTATCGACAGCATGGAGACGGAGAACATCATCGGCACACCAAAGGCCGACCACCTGCGTGGTCTTGCCTACGACCAAGGCTGGCAGATGCAGATAGCAGAGCATTTCTATAAGAAGTCTTACGAAGGCTATGCCTCAGACCCTTCACAAGATTGGCATACTTATACCGATGCCGGCTATCGCTGGGCATGTCTGCGTTTTAGTCGGGGCGATACTGAGGGTGCACTGGGCGTCATCTCCAAGCTGATGCATCAGGCAGAAGGAAACGAGGCGTTCCCCAAAAGGATCGAGTCTGCTTTGCTGATGCTTATGGCGAATGTCCAGCTACAGTTGCACCAGTTCGACGAGGCAAAGCTCACGGGACAGAAAGTCTATGAGGCAGTGCAACAATTCAACGATAATGAGCACCGGGAAGGATGGAATATGGCATGGGCCTGTATGAACATATCCGATATTCACCACAAAACAGGTGACATCGAAGAGGCGTTGGAATGGATTGACCGCTGCGCACAGGGGTTAGCCCTCGCTGAGCAAGAGCATCATGACTCGCTGATGATTGAGGAATGGAAAGGACATGTTGCCCTCCTGCGGGCACTATACCAACAAGAATCAGGTCATGCTGCCGAAGCTGCCGCCACTTACGCTGCCATTCCCCACAGTCGCCTTATGGAGCCAAGAAGCTACACCGAGGCGGCCGACTACCTGATGGCGGCAGGCCGTTACAACGAGGCAGCCTACTGGTATGAGCAGATTGACAGCACCTATTTGGCTACCGACGGTGCCAAGATGACATTCGACATCATCGCCACCCGATTGTCTCCCCGCTACACAGCCTACCGCAAAGCGGGGCGTAATGCCGATGCAATGGTTATTGGCGACAGCATCAGTGCCGCCATCGACTCTGCCCTCGTCTGGCAGAAGAAGAACGATGCTGCCGAGTTGGCAGTCATCTACCAGACCCATGAAAAGGAGCTGGCACTGAACAACGCCAAAGCCGAAACACGTATCCATCGCATACTGCTTGTCTCGGCCATACTTCTTATCCTGCTCATCAGCTACCTGCTTTGGCGTACCTATAAGAATAATCAGCTACTGACTGCCAAGAACAGGAAACTCTATGATGAGATAGAGCAACGCCGCAAGGAAGAGCAACAGGAGATGGTACAGTTGCAAGCCGCCCCCGAGGAACAACTCACTGCCGAGCAACAACTATACCGCAGACTATGCTTGCTGATGGACGAACAACAACCCTATACCGATGAGACACTGAACCGCAACGCGCTGGCACGGTTGCTTGGCACTAACGCGAAATATGTGGAGCAGGCTATCCGTCAGTGCTCGAAAGGTGAGACCGTGAGCGACTTCATCAACCGCTATCGTCTGGAACATGTCGCCCGTCTGCTGAAAACCACCGATGACCCCATCGCCATCATCGGCGTATTGTCAGGCATTCCCAGCCGCACTACGTTGATCCGCATATTTCGGAATGCCTATGGCATGACACCTTCTGAATACCGTAAAATATAGAATCACCGTAGAGTAGCTATAAAGTAAAAATTCCCGTTTCATCGGGGAAATGAAGCTCGCTGTGTCACAGCGGGCTTTACTTTTTCTCGTTCTGGCACAGGGGGAATGCAAGTTTTCCAAATATGGAACAAACATTTCCCAATTTGAAACATCCGTTTTGCTGGCGGTTTGTATTTTTACTGCAAAATTTGTAGCAATATGGAAGCATCGTTTATCATCGCAGTAGCCTTGGGAGTCGCCGTCGTCGTGGTATTCCTGGTCTTGGTGGCCATCATCGTCTATCAGCGATGGCGCATCAACGACAACAACGTCCACCTGAAATCATTCCTTGACGAGAACATGGAAATGCGAGGTAAGCTGCGTCAGTATGAAAGATTAAAAACCCTTTAAAACATTTTAATTATGAGAAAGTGTTTTATAATGACAGCATTTGTCGCTATAGGTTTGCTCTTCTCCGTTTATGCATGCGAGAACAGGGAAGACAGAGAGCGGGCTGACTTGTCACAACCCGACTATACCCAGATAGATACACTGGTACTTAACACCATATTCTCCGTCGATTGGAAAAGCATCTACTATGGCAGTAATGAGCAGAGAGAGTTTGTCTTAGCACGTCTGACGCAAATCATTGACAGCCTGGAGCAGGCAGGCGACTTGGACGGGTTGGGGGCAGATACCTATCGTGGTATGATATATAACAATGCCGACAAGAGACTTGAGGCCGAGAAGTGGTATAGTCGGGCCATCACGCACAACAGTCGTAAGGACCGCGAGAGATGGTACTACAACGATGCCAGCTACGAATTGGCAAATCTGTTATATATAAGGCATAATTATGAAGGGTTCCTGCGTGTGGCAGTCCCTCTTCTCGCCTCAATGGACTCATTGGGCACTTTCCTTCGCATAGACCATAAAATTGACCTTTATTCGCTGATGGGATGCTGTTATCTGAAACTGGAACAGCCTGACAAGGCGAAGGAGGCCGTCTTGAAGGCACGTGACTTCGGCCGCCAAGTGCTGGCCGTGGATACGTCGCACTATATCCACCAGTCGTTCATCAACTACTACGCCAGAATCAAAGATGCCTACGTCAGGGTGAAGGACTTTGAGGGAGCCAGAAACTGGATGGCGTTTACCGACTCCATCGGTAACCTCTTTGCACGGCGCTACCCCAATGCTGACGTCTGGCCTATCTACAATGGCTACACTCATCTGGACCGCGCCATAAAGGTGTGGAGTCTGGGAATGAAGGATTCGGCAGCTGCCGAATATGCTGAGTTCCGGAAATACCAGTGCGCCTACGATGTCAACGGCCTCATCCAGTCAAACGACTACCTGATGAATGCCGAGCGCTGGGAAGATGCCGCCGACAACTACCGTGCACTCGACAATTTCATTAAGTGGAACAACGAAAAGCTATACTTGGAGGAGCTCTATGCTTACTATTTCCCCAAGTTCCGCGCCAACTACAATGCCGGACGTAAGGACTCCGCGCTGTTTGTGGCAAACCAGATAGCCGAGGCCTTTGACTCGGCCTACATCTGGCAGAAGAAAGGTTCGATGGCAGAAATGGCTACTATCTACGACACACAGGGCAAAGAGATGCAGATAGCCCGCCAACAGGCCGAACTGTCGCAGCAGCGGCTATGGGGAACTGCTGCCGCACTGGTGCTGCTCACCACTTTCTTCATCATCTATTCCTTGCATCGTCGCAAAGCGCAGAAACGTCTCGCCACGGCCCACCGGCAGTTGGAAACGGCGCACACGCAGCTGCAGACAGCCTACGACCAGTTAGAAGAAACCACTGCCGCCAAGGAGCGCATAGAATCGGAACTTCGCATAGCCCGCAACATACAGATGTCGATGGTACCAGGCGAATTCCCTGAACGTGATGGACTCGACATGTATGCTGAGATGACACCTGCCAAGGAGGTGGGCGGCGACCTCTATGGCTACATCCTTCAGGGTGACCAACTCTACTTCTGTGTGGGCGACGTCAGTGGAAAGGGAGTGCCCGCCTCGCTCTTCATGGCACAGTCGGCCCGACTCTTCCGCACCCTCGCCACCGAGGGCATGATGCCCGCCGACATCGCATTCCGCATGAACAACGAGTTGGCAGAAGGGAATGACAGCAATATGTTCGTGACGATGTTCATCGGATTGCTTCACCTCGACACCGGTCGTCTCGACTTCTGCAACTGTGGTCACAACCCGCCCCTGTTTGACGGTAAGTTCTTAGAGATGGAACATATCAACCGGATGATTGGCTTCTGGGGGGGCGACCCCTTCTACGGTGAATCCATCGACAACATCCGTGGCCACCAACTGATGGTTTACACCGACGGTCTGAATGAAGCAGAGAACCTACAGCATGAATTGTTGGGCAATGACCGCCTGCTACAGGTCATGTCGACTGCCGGTAGCCTCGACTCCCATCAGGTTATTGCCATGCTGAAGAAAGTTGTGGAGGAGCACCGAGCCGGTGCCGACCCCAGCGACGACCTTACGCTTATGTGTCTGAAACTAAAATACTAACACAATAAACATTATAAACCCTTTAAACATTATTGATTATGAGAAAGATTTTTGTAATGGCAGTATTTGCTTGCTTCGCAGCAATGAATGTGAACGCCCAGACGGAAGGGACGGAAAGCAAGAACGAGGAGATGCTACGCTTGACGAAAGCGGCAGACGAGAACCCCACGGACTGGAAGGCCCAATTTGATGCGGGCATGTTCCTGGTCAACAAGGGGACCGAAATGTATAACCCGGCGCAGGCAGAGAAATACTTTGAGCGTCTCTTTCACCTTGCCATGGACCTTAAAAAGGAGGTACCCGACTCGGTGGTACCTGCGGCGGGGATGATGCTGGCGACGATAGCTGCCGGGAAGGAAGACCTGGACCGCGCCTTGTTCTACATAGACGCGATGAGGCATGCCGAAAAGATGGGCGTGCGCCTGGGCGAGGACGATGGCTACTCATTTGTGTTCGACATGTATGGCGCCTTTTTCAGCTTGACGAAAGACGAGGATGAAAGGTCGCTGTATTACATGACGGAACTACGCAATCATCTGACCAAGAACAAGAAGCAGGGAATAGAGCACACGGACTATATGACGGCCATGCTGTACGACAAACTGATGTCGAAATACATGGATATGTTCGGCGACAAACTCATAGAACTGACCATCGACGGCAAGAAGTACATCCCGATTTCCTGGGAAGAGTGGAACATCGAGAAGCCTCTCATGGGGTGGACGGAGTGGATGAAGAAAAGAGACCAAACGGAGGGAGGCCAAAAGTCGCTATACTACTGCTGTGACGACGGCAAGGTCACTGACGACATGCACTCCGAGGTGAAATACAGTTTCTACTGTAACAGAGACACCAAATACGACATCAAGCTGGATGACGACACAAATGTACGGCTGATTACCGTCACACCCGAACGTCGCCAACAATTGGTAGAGGCATACCATAAATATATGAAGAAGTCAGAGAATAATAAGTAATAACCTATTAAAACAATTAATTAAAAAGTAAAAATAACAAGCTGATGTTCCTACAGTCACGCTACGACGACCCGGAACAGGTGCGCCACCTGATGAATCAGAGCATTCGCGGTGAGATTAGCGTGTAAGTTGCTTCCACTTAAATATAGGCTCACAGGGGGACAGGCACGCTGTGAGGTCTTGACCCAAAAGAGTAAAGAGCATCGGAATTAATCTGATGCTCTTTATTTGTTTTATTACGGCGACTATTTGCCATTTTGGGGGCTATATCTCCTCCAAACACTGTCTGAACAAATGGGATCATGGGGTCGGTTCTACTGATCACTTTTTGAAGTTTCTGTATTACACATCGTTCTTAACTCCCCATGATCCAACATCCAAATTTTCAACGTAAAAAATGATCAGTAGAACCGACCCC